>UMJJ01003944.1_pt1 | contig 30267 bp, 36 predicted proteins | sample 1966051 | NCBI WGS metagenome assembly UMJJ01 (sample SAMEA4836147, study PRJEB28245) | human gut metagenome | biome: gut microbiome; material: fecal sample | place: Denmark | collected 2008
GGGAATGCATACAACGCAGTTTGGAGGAAGTTATAGTGGCACTTTAAAAGACACAGACAACAACTACGAAGCGGACTACAACCAAATGCAAAGCATAGTCATAAATGGACAAGGTATACACAATATAGGGAAGAACTACTGGCTGGACTCCCGCCTTGTGGGGGCTGGCTCTGGCTATAGCGTCTTCTGCGTGCGCAGTGTGGGCGCGAGTGGCAGCCTGAACGATGGCTACACCGTGTGCAATGTGGATTCTGGTGGCGGCGCGCGTGGGTTTAGCCGTTCTTCCGGCTTGCGTCTTGTCTTTTGTCTGAAATCTGAAATCAAAGTTACAGGAGGTGATGGAAGCGAAGAAAATCCATATACTTTAGCACCATAGTAGGATACGGAAATTGCTTAGAAGGACTTAGGTCTTCTAAGCAGAAAAGGAATTGCCGGCCGAAGGTCGGCATAGGCGGCACGAACCCGCCGAGAAAAGAAAACCGACAAAACAGCCTAGAGCTGTTCTTTGTCGGTTTTATATGTTTAGAACATAACGTATAATGAACCAATACTGGCACAGGCTTCCAGCTAGGATGAATAGATGGAAAATTTCGTGGAAGCCAAAGTATTTGTTTTTTAGTTTTGGCCATTTTAGACCATATAAAATGGCACCAATGGTGTAGAAAATTCCGCCTGCTAGTAGCCACCAAAGAGAGCCTAGAGCGTTTAGTTTACTAAAGGTGGTTATCATAGGGTAGATAGCAATTATAACGGTCCATCCCATTGCTAGGTAAATACCGGTAGTTAGCCACCTTGGTGCGTCTAGCCAAAAGATGGTAAGAAATAGACCAAAGATAGCAAGTCCCCATACTACTCCAAAGATACTCCAACCCCATCCACCGCGTAAAGGGCCTAAACAGACTGGAGTATAAGTTGCAGCAATTAAAATATAAATCATAATATGATCTAGTTTACGAAGCACTTTGGTTGCTTTGGGACTTACATTACACAAATGATAGACAGAGCTTGCGGTATAAAGCAAAACAAGTCCACTACCGAAAATGGTAAAGGAAACCACATCCCAAGCACCTTCTCCGTATTTGGCAGCATAGATTATTAAAAACACAAGTCCCACAATAGAAGCAATGGCTCCAGCTAAATGAGAAAAACCACTAATAGGGTCTTTTATTTTTTTCATAATTCTCCTTTCTTTTGTTTTCTTTTTTCTTTTTTCTGTTTAAAAGTTTACACTCTCTTTTTATATTTGTCAATTCCTTCCAAACTTTTTTATAACTATGCCCGTACAGGACACACGTAATTAAAAATATCATTAAACAGTAACCATTTTTGTTCTAAACAAGGAAACTTGTACATACAATAAACTATCGAAATAAGGAGGGAAAACCATGAAGAAAAACAAAGGAAAGAAAATTTTGTTTATTGTACTTATTTTTATTGCTATAGCTATTGCCGTATATTTCTTTTTATTTGCAAGTGTAGAAAAGGAAGTGATAACAGAATATACCCCAGAAGCAGAAATTACGGAGGAAGATTTAAGGCAGACATTTGTATCCTTGTATTTTAAAGACAAAGAAACCGGAAAATTGAAAGTAGAATCTCGCGTGATAGATGCGAAAAAGCTATTAAACGACCCCTACCAAGAATTAATTACAATGCTACTTGCAGGTCCATTAGACGAAACACTAGAAAGCGTCATTCCTAAAGGCACAACATTGCAAAGTACGGAGTTACAAAATGGTGTTTTACATGTGAACTTTTCCAAAGAGTTTTTACAAGATGTAGAAGGAGAAGAGCAAGAGGAAGCCATTATTTATTCTATTGTAAACACCTTAACAGAACTAACAGAAGTAGATAGCGTAAAATTTTTAATAGAGGGGGAAGAAGCAAGTGGCTTTGCAGATGGAGAAGTAACCTTTGAAAAAAACTTTGTAAGAGATTTAGAAAAATAGTACAAAAAAGAGAGATGAGGTATATCATCTCCATTTTTTGTAGAAGTGAAGAAAGTCCATCATTTTACCGGTTAAACATAAAAAATGTTCTACTTCATATAAAGAACATAAAGTATTATTTTTCCATTGCATAAAATCCATTTTTTTGTTTTGGAGGCACTTTTGGTTCCCAGAGTTACATTTTCTATTTGGACAAGTAGGAAGGTGGCACGGAGTATTTCTTCTAGTACTTTGAAAAATTCTTGGCATGTTTATCACCTGTTTTCTTTTTTTCTATTTTAGTATATAATATGTAGAAAAAAGAAAAGTGAGATAGAAAAATGGAATGGAATTTAAGTGAAACAGAAAAAATAGAAGATTTACAATGCAAAGGATATAAGCTCATACAAAACAAAGAAAGTTTTTGCTATGGCATAGATAGTGTGCTGTTATCCCATTTTGCAAAAGAAATTAAAAAAGGAAGTAAAGTAGCAGATTTAGGAACAGGAAATGGAGTTATAGGAATTTTGTTATGTGCCAAAACAGAACTTGCGAACATAGTAGGAATAGAAGTGCAACAAGAGTCCTATGAGCTTGCTAAAAAAAATATACAGTATAATAAATTAGAAGAACGTTTTCAGGTAATACAAGGCAATATAAAAGAAATAAAACAGCTTTTGCCAAAAGAAAGTATGGATGTTGTAGTCTCAAATCCGCCATATAAAAAAGCAAGTACTGGACTTACCAATGGCAATCTATCTAAAACAATTGCAAGACATGAAATAACGGCTACACTAGATGATTTTTTTCAGGCGACTTCGTATTTGCTAAAAGATAAAGGTGTATTTTATTTAGTGCATCGACCAGACCGCTTAGTAGATATTTTTGAGTCAGCACATAAATATCATTTAGAACCAAAAAATATGCAGTTGGTATATCCTAAAATAGATAGACAGCCTAATTTAGTATTATTAAAAATGGTAAAAAACGCAAGAACGCAATTAAGAATAGATAAACCACTTATTGTATATAGCCAAGATGGTGAATATAGTAAGGAAATAAAAGAAATATACGAAAACCAGAAAGGAGTAATGTAATATGAAAGGAAAATTATATCTAGTAGCAACTCCCATCGGAAATTTAGAAGATATTACCATGCGAGCAGTACGTATTTTACAAGAAGTAGATTGTATTGCAGCAGAAGATACCAGACACACTTTAAAGTTATTAAATCATTTAAACATTAGTAAACCACTTATCAGCTATCACAGGCATAACGAAGAAGTAAGAATAGAAGGATTACTGACAGAATTGGAAAAAGGAAAAAATATTGCGGTAGTATCGGATGCGGGGACACCAGCTATTTCTGACCCAGGAGAAGAAATTGTAAAGGAATGTATACAAAGGGAAATAGAAATTATTCCGATTCCAGGACCTTGTGCCCTAATAACCGGGCTTATTGCTTCTGGATTATCTACAAAAGAATTTACTTTTTTCGGATTTTTACCATTAAACAAAAAAACAAGGGCAGAAAAATTAAAAGAAATACAAGAAGAAACACATACCGTTATTCTTTATGAAGCACCACATAAATTACAAACAACCCTAAAAGACTTAGAAAGCATATTAGGAGATAGAAAACTAGTGCTTGCAAAAGAATTAACTAAAATTCATGAAAACTTTTTTAGAGGAACTGTAAAAGAAGTACAAGCTATGGTACCAGAGCCAAAAGGAGAGTATGTTATTTTAATAGAAGGTGCCACAAAAAGCATAGAAGATTGGAGCAAGCTTTCCATACAGGAACAATATGTAATGTATCAAAAGCAAGGATTAGAAAAAAAGGAAATTATTAAACAAATAGCGAAAAACCAAAAAGTACCTAGAAATGAAATTTATAAGCAATTTATAACCGTAGAAGATACGGAAGAAAAAGCCTAAATAAAACGAAAAAGCATCCTGATTCTTTCTTCTTAAGAAAAGAAAGCATTAGGATGCTTTTTCGTATAGTAGATATTAATCATCACTTGTTAAGTTAGAAATTTGTCTAGAACATTTTGCACAAATTAATTTGTCTTTATATTGTACTAAATGTTTAGAACTTCCGCAAAAAATACAATTTGGTTCATATTTTTTTAATATGATAGAGGAGCCATCTACATAAATTTCGATTGGATCTTTTTCTGAAATATTAAATTTATTTCTAAGTTCAATAGGAATAACTACTCTACCTAGTTCATCTACTCTTCTAACAATTCCGGTTGATTTCATAAAAAATTTCCCCTTTCCATCAAAACAACAATATTCGACAAAATCTACAATTCCATCATAACATAGATTTTAGTAAAAGGTCAACCAATTTGTACAAAAAAGTTTTTCCTATTTTTTCCTAACAGTAAAACAAGAAACGTAAAAGCCTTGATACGGATAGATTCTAAAGTGATGGAGATATTTTCCTAAGATTCCTAGAAATGGTAAAAAAACAGACAAAATTCGACAAATCAAAAGAAAGTCATAGAAACAACGGTCATAGAATACAATAGAACAGAACGAAAAAAGAGGGAAAAATATGTTAAATACAATATGGCCAATTTTTATTATTCTTGCATTTGTCTATGGAATTTTTTCTGGACGTGTAGAACAAATTAATACTTCTATTTTTGATTCTACTGCAAGTGCTGTAGAATTGTCTATTACTTTTTTAGGAACAATTTGCCTATGGAATGGAATCATGGAAATAGCAAGTCATACATCTTTAATAAACAAACTAACCAGATGTTTAAAACCTATCATGAAATTAGTATTTCCAGAAATAGAAGTGAGAAGTAACGTCTATCAAGAAATTTCTATGAATATTATTGCTAATATGCTAGGATTAGGCAATGCTGCAACACCACTAGGGTTAAAAGCAATGAAATCGCTACAAAAGGAAAACAGTCAAAAAGATACACTTAGCAATCCTATGGCAATGTTTATTGTATTAAACACAGCATCATTGCAAATTATTCCCACTACGGTAATTGCAATTCGTACTTCGTTACATTCTGGAAACCCTACAGGTATTATTTTCCCTGTTTGGATTTCTACTTTAGTAGCCTTAACGGCAGGCATTATCTCTAGTAAAATTGCAATGCGATATTTTTAAGTGGTAAAAAGATAGGCTATGAAAAACATAGGAAACCTTGTATAAGCTAGATGAATGAAGAGGGGGAAAACATGAAAATAATTCACTATATTTCTGCAGCTGCCATACCAGTTGTCATTCTCCTTATTATTGTATATGGGGTAAAAGAGAAAAAGAAAGTATTTGATATTTTTTTAGATGGAGCAAAAGATGGAATAGAAATGGTATTTAAAATGTTTCCTACTTTATTGGGATTATTTATTGCAGTAGGAGCTTTAAGAAGTTCGGGAGTAATAGAACTAATAACGGGAGCTATTTCTCCTATATTACAATGGCTAAAAATTCCGGCAGAAATTATGCCACTTGCCATGTTAAGACCTATTTCAGGAAGTGCCTCTATGGCAGTAGCAACCGATATTTTAACAAAATATGGTGTGGATTCTACCATTGGTACGATAGCTTCTACCATTATGGGGTCTACTGAAACCACCTTATATACTATTGCAATCTATACAAGCTGTGTAGGAGTAAAGAAAATACGTTTTGTATTAGTTACAGCTTTAATTGCCGATGTGTTAGGAATGCTTACTTCTATTATTTTGGTACAATGTTTAGGAATAGCATAGAAAACAGAATTGTAAAAATATGGAATATTTTGTCGCAAAGTTTTCATTGACAACGCAAAGAAAAAGTAGTAATATAAAGGCAGGCACAAACAAAGAGGCTAAAGGAGTAAATATGTTACATCTTATTTATTTTATTCTAATTTTTTTTAGTATTCGTAAAATAGTTCAAAAAATTTTTCAAAAACAAATTCTTAAAAAAATCCAAAAATAAGAGATATTTATTCTTATATATTATTTTTGTTTTTATTCTTGTAGAGGAAATAATATAAAAAAATAAGACCCCCATTCCTTTAAGCTATTCGTAAGGCTCCCAAAATTATTACGAGTAGATTCCTCTACAGACCCCTATACAAGAAAGAAGAAAATATCTTTCTAAAAAAAGAGTAGGTATTTTCTTCTTTTGTTATTTATGATAGGATTCATGATGTATAATTTTAAATGCACGATAAATTTGTTCTAACAAAATAACGCGCATCAACTGATGTGGAAAAGTCATTTTAGAAAAACAAATAGAACAATCTGCTTGTTTTATCACATTTTCCCATAGTCCTAAACTACCCCCAATAATAAAGGTAATATGGCTTTTAGAAAAAGCAATAGACTCTATTTGACTAGCAAATTCTTCCGAAGAATAGGATTTTCCTCGTAAATCCAGACTAATTACAAAACTATCTTTTGGTATTTGCTTTAGAATAGCCATCCCTTCTTTTTCTTTTATTTCTGCATCTATTTTTGCATTTTCTTTTTCAGGAATTTTTTCATCTGGAACTTCTACCATAGTAAGTTTTACATATTTAGATAATCGTTTGCTATATTCAGAAATAGCATCTTTTAAATACGCTTCTTTTAATTTGCCGTACGCAAATAATTGTCATAGAAAGCATGAGTTTCCTTCTTTCCTACATGATTTTTTTAATTGGTAACATCAATCACTTTACTTGGGCAAAATCTACTAGCAACACTTAAAGAAAATGTATTTTCATCATAATGGTTACTCATTAATTCTTGGGCAACTGTTTGATAAGCAAGTTCTGGAAAATTGTTTTCTTTACTTAAATGTCCAAGCATTACATTTTTAAGACCTGTTTGCAATAAATAAGAAATAGTTTTGCCAGCAGTAATGTTGGATAAATGACCATTTGGACCAGAAATTCTTTCTTTTAACACATAAGGATAAGAACATAGTTTTAATATTTCTGGGTCATAGTTGGATTCTAGCAGTAAAAAAGAACTATTTTCTAACTTGGTAAGAATATCTTTTGTCATATGTCCTAAATCGGTTGCAATACTAAGCTTAGTAGAGTTATTCCAAATATTAAACCCACAAGGATTAGCTGCATCATGGGGAATAGAAAATGGTAATATTTCTAAATCACCAATAGTAAATTTTTCTGTTACCTGAAAATTTTTCTGATTTTTTTCTTCAATTTTATCTTTTTGCTTTGGCATAGCATCCCAAGTTTCACGATTTGCAAAAACAGGAATATTATATTTTCTAGAAATTGTTCCTAAGCTTTTTACGTGGTCTGTGTGTTCATGAGTTACTAAAATACCATCTAAGCTTGCAATATCTACAGCAATAGAAGAAAGTGCGTTTTCTATTTTTTTTGCACTTTCTCCTGCATCTACTAATATTTTGGTACAGTCACTTTGGACAAGTAAACTATTTCCTGTACTACCACTATATAAACTACAAAATTTTAGCATAATTTTCTTCCTTTGCTCCTATTCTCTTCCTTATGTTACTTATTCGGATACACGTTTAATTTTTGCACCTAATTTTCTAAACTTTTCTTCAATGTTTTCATAACCACGGTCAATGTGGTCTAAATTATGTACTTCTGTTGTTCCATTTGCAACAATACCGGCAATAATTAATGCAGCACCAGCACGTAAATCGGTTGCAAAAACAGGAGAGCCAGATAAACTTTTTACTCCTTCAAAAAAAGCACTTTTTCCTTGAGCAGTAATTTTGGCACCCATTTTATTTAATTCATAAGTATATTGAAAACGAGATTCCCAAATACTTTCATTAATTGTGCTGTTTCCGTCAGCAATAGCTAGTGCTACTCCTATTTGTGGTTGCAAATCGGTTGGAAAACCTGGATATGGTAGTGTTTTTACAGTAGCTCTATTGGGACGTTTATTACACCATACACGAATGGTATCTCCATCTTCTTGTACATTAGCTCCCATTTCTATAATTTTTGCGGTAACAGATTCTAAGTGCTTCGTGATACAATTATGAATCGTAATATCTCCTCTAGAAGCAACTGCGGCAAGCATAAAGGTTCCTGCTTCTATTTGGTCAGGAACAACGCTATAGGTAGCATTTCCTGTTAATTTAGGAACACCATGAATTTTTATCATATCTGTTCCTGCTCCACGAATATCAGCACCCATCGTATTTAAAAAGTTTGCAACATCAACAATATGAGGTTCTTTGGCAGCATTATCAATGGTAGTAGTACCTTCTGCAAGTACACTAGCAAGCATAACATTAATGGTTGCACCAACAGAAACAATATCCATATAAATAGAAGTTCCTGTTAATTTTTTTGCAGAAGCGGTAATTTTACCTTGTCCTACATCTACTTTAGCACCAAGAGCTTCAAACCCCTTAATATGCTGGTCAATAGGTCTTGCACCTAGATTACAACCACCAGGAAGACCAACGACAGCTTCTTTGCATCTGCCAAGTAAAGAGCCAATTAAATAATAAGAAGCTCTAAATTTACTCGTTATTTCTAACGGAGCTTGTGCAGAATGAATATTTCTGGTATCAATCGTAATTTCATGTGGTGTATTCCAAGTAATTTTAGCACCTAAACTCTCAAGAATTTCACAATACAATGTAACATCGCTAATATGTGGTAAATTCTCAATAGTACATATTCCATCTATTAATAAAGTAGCAGGAAGAATAGCAACAGCAGCATTCTTAGCACCGCTAATTACCACATCTCCTTTTAATTTTGTTGCTCCATTTATGACTAATTTATCCAAAATAGTTACCCCCAATAATTTTTTTGATAACAATAGAACGCACTTGATACATTCTACCCAGAATATATCATAAAAAAATAGGTTTTACAACCTATTTTTAAAATTCTTTCTTATTGTTTAGCAGTAAACAAGTTACTATTTTGGAAAAATTCAATCAAACGAAATTTTAACTTAAACCCTACTGTTTCTGTTTCAGAAATAAGATTATATTCTTCATCCGATAAATTATCTTGCATTTTTTCTTTGGATTCTTCTGGAACAATTCCAGATGTAATATCAACAAAACACAAAGGAGGGAACATGACACACCACCAATTTTGCCCAATACCATCGCCAATCTCTACACGTAAGGCATCATAGTTGCCAGCTGGTAGGGAAATGTCTCCATATTGTTTGGTTGGAAAAGGAAAATTTCCAATTTGAATATTGACATCATAAGAAAAACCATTTTCAGAAATAATATTTTTTGCAATTTGATAAAAATCTTGCTCATGTTCTTTTGCAATAGTCATAGCTTCTTCTTTGGAAGTAGTATCTTTGCAAAGTGTATTCATGTATTCTAGTAAAGCATCACGAACTTTGTACTTTAAGTCTTGGTCTTCCTTAGAATTGCTATTGGCAAGAACATGAAGACGAAACACGCTATCTTCTATCTGAGAAGACACTGCAGTCACATAAGAATAAGCAGACACAAAAACATATAATGTAAGTAAAAACAATAAAAAGAAAATTACCTTACAATTTCTTTTTTTCATAAATTTAAAAAAATGTTTCATCACTACCTCCTAAACATAAATTTTCTATGTAAAATAATTCTTTACTAAATTGTAAATAAATTTCTGTAATAAAAGTATTAACCAAATTAAAAAAAATATACATGATTCCTACAAAAGAACGAAATATTACAAAAGAAACAGTATTCATTATGGTTAAAAATGCAAGAAAATGTAGAAAAAGATAAATTTTCATAAAAAAACAAAATTTTATGAAAAGAATATTACAAAACAAAGTCAGCAAAAAAACTACAAAAAAGAACCATAAAAAAACAGAAATACCAGTATTTTACAGCAGTATGCTTTGCTAAGCCTTGCTATATGTCGAAAAGTTTTTGTAAAAATATATTAAATTTTCTTGACAATTATATTACATGATGGTAAAATCTTCCATGTAAACAAAAGAAAGTGTAGGGGGATAAAAAAGATGAGTAATCAGGAAACATTGGAAAAGATTTGTAGTTTTTATGTAAGTGAATGGCATATGGTAACCATGCTACTACCATATATTAACAAACAAATCGAAAATAACGTAAATGTAGAAACGATACTCCAACAAGAAATAGAGAAAAATGTAACAGAATTAGTATCCAGATTACATACCAAAAATGAAGAAAAAATAAAAGCCATTTATTGGAAACAACGTAATTTAGTAAATTATAAAGAGATAGAAAAACTATTAGATAAAGCGATGAAAAACAATAATGAAACCATTATTATTGTAAACGGAACAAACGAATACATAGGCGCAGTAAATACCAATATAGAAAACTACATGCAAAAGCACATTCGTAAACTTGCAGGAAAAGGAAAGAAAGTAAAAGTAATTAACTGTTACGAAGTAATGCAATTTAACTACAACATCAACACTATTTTAGACATGCACGATAAAGTGCTAAACACCTCCGGAGAAAAAGAAATAGAGGAAATGTTCGCAGGATATCACAGAAAAGAAACAGAAGCAATGGAAAATGCAAATTAAAGAAAAAAAGAAGGTTGTCCTATTTTCGGACAACTTCTTTTTTAATCAAATATCTACATAAAATCTTAATTTTTGGGGGAAAAGCACTGGGGGCTTCCTGTTTTTTTTCTATTGACGAAATACTTTTTTTGATATAAGATAAATCTACCAAAAAGACTTTTATTTAGGGGAAAAAAATTATTTTTAGGAGGAAGATTTAACATGGATGAACAATTGAAATTAGCAAAAGAAAAGCTAAAGAAGTTTCATCAAGAGCAGGTACTAATAAAATATGATACCATGTCTCAAGAAAACAAAGAAAAATTAGTAAAACAAATTTTGTCATTAGATTTTGAACAGCTAGAAGAACTTTATGAAATGGCTAAAAAAGAAGTGGCTGTAGAAGAGGCAAAGATAGAGCCTATTGCTTATGTGGATAAAGAGAAAATGACAAAAGAAGAAAAAGAAGAATATAAAAAAATAGGAGTAGAATCCATTAAAAATGGAGAACTTGCTGCTGTTACCATGGCAGGTGGACAAGGTACAAGACTAGGTCATAAAGGACCAAAAGGGACCTTTGATTTAGGACTTGATTCTCATAAGTCTATTTTTGAAATTCTTTGCGATACCCTAAAAAAGGCAAAAGAAGAATATGGAGTAGTGATTCCTTGGTATCTAATGACTAGTAAAGAGAATAACGAAGAAACCATACAATTTTTTGAAAGTCATAACTATTTTGGTTATCCAAAAGAAAGTATACATTTCTTTATGCAAGGAGAACTTCCTATGCTTTTAGAAAACGGACACATTGTATTAAAAGAAGATGGAACCATAAAAGAAGCAGCAGATGGACATGGTGGTGTGTTTGAATCTATGACCAGAAATGGTATAGTAGAGCAAATGAAAGAAAATGGCATCAAATGGGTATTTATTGGTGGTGTGGATAATGTTTTAGTAAAAATGGTAGACCCAATTTTAATAGGTCTTACGATAAAGAAGAATGCACTTGCAGCAGGAAAAAGTGTAGTAAAAGCAAATCCTTCTGAAAGAGTAGGCGTATTTTGTAAAAAGAATGGAAAACCTAGTGTAATTGAATATACTGAAATTTCAAAAGAAATGGCAGAAGCTACAGATAGCTCACGGAGAACTAGTATATGGAGAATCTCATATTTTGTGTAATATGTTCCATATACAAGTATTAGAAGAATTAGGAAAAAATAAACTTCCTTACCATAAAGCATTTAAAAAGTCAGATTATTTAGATGAAAATGGAAACTGGGTAGTAGCAGAAAAACCAAATGCCTATAAATTCGAAACCTTTTTATTTGACGCATTTTCTAAAATAGATACAATGGCTATTATGCGAGTAAAAAGAGAAGAAGAATTTGCTCCAGTAAAAAATGCAGAAGGAACCGATAGCCCAGAAACAGCAAGAGCACTTTATAAAGCATTTTATGGAATAAAAGAGTAAAAGGAGAGAAAAGATGGATTATAAAGAAGAATACCAAAAATGGTCTACAGACCCCTTTTTTGATGCACAAACTAAACAAGAGCTAGCCCAAATACAAGGAAACGAAGAAGAAATAAAAGATAGATTTTATAAAACATTAGAGTTTGGCACAGCAGGTTTGCGCGGTGTTATTGGTGCAGGAACGAACCGTATGAATAAATACACGGTAGGAAAAGCAACACAAGGACTGGCTAATTTTATCAAAAAAGAAAAAGCAGAAGCAAGAGGTGTGGCTATTGCATATGATTCTAGACATATGTCAAAAGAATTTAGCGAGGAAACAGCACTTTGCTTAAATGCAAACGGAATTAAAACTTATGTATTTGATTCTTTAAGACCTGTGCCAGAATTATCCTTTGCAGTAAGAAAATTAAAAGCAATAGCAGGTATTGTTATTACAGCAAGTCATAACCCACCAGAGTATAACGGATATAAGGTATACTGGGAAGACGGTGCACAAATTGTAAGTCCAAAAGATAAACAAATTATTGCAGAAGTAAATGCGGTAACAGATTATGCACAAATACAAACCATATCCAAAGAAGAGGCAGTAAAACAAGGCTTATACCATGTTATTGGCAAAGAAATAGATGATGCTTATATGGACGAACTAAAAAAATTAGTGCTAAACCCAGAAGTAATTCAAAAAGAAAAAGATATGAAAATTGTTTATACTCCACTTCATGGAACAGGAAGAATGCCGGTACAAAGAATTTTAAAAGAACTAGGTTTTACCAATGTATCTATCGTAAAGGAGCAAGAAATGCCAGATGGAGATTTTCCAACTGTAACATTGCCAAACCCAGAAGATAAAGCAGCATTCAAAATGGCACTGGAACTTGCTCAAAAAGAAGATGCTGATATTGTGCTTGCAACTGACCCAGATGCAGATAGACTTGGTGTATATGCAAAAAACAGTAAAACAGGAGAATACATGCCATTTACTGGAAATATGTCTGGTCTATTAATTGCAGAATATATTTTGTCACAAAAAAAGGAAAAAGGTATTTTACCAGAAAATGCAGTGCTTATTAAAACTATCGTGTCTTCTAACTTAGCAGAAGCGATTGCAAAAGAATATGGAATTCATGTAATAGAAGTATTAACCGGATTTAAGTATATTGGAGAACAAATTAAATTATTAGAACAAACCCATGAGTACACGTACCAATTTGGATATGAAGAGAGTTATGGTTGTTTAATTGGTACTTATGCAAGGGATAAAGACGCTATTTCTGCGGTAGCAATGCTTTGCGAAGCGGCAGCATACTATAAAGCACAAGGACTTACCTTATGGGACCAAATGTTGCGTATATACGAAAAATATGGATATTACAAAGAAGGCTTATTTTCTATTACCTTAAAAGGAGCAGACGGAGCAGAAAAAATAAAACAAATGATGGAAAACCTAAGAAACAGTAAGATAGAAAAAATAGGAGAAAATGCTGTAATTGCTAAAAAAGATTATCAAACACAAGAAGGAATATGCTACAAAACAGGCGAAAAAATAGAGATAACACTTCCAAAATCAAATGTATTGTACTATGATTTACAGGAGGATGGATGGGTAGCAGTAAGACCTTCCGGAACAGAACCTAAAATAAAATTTTACACAGGGGTAAAAGGAACATCTATGGAAGATGCAGAAGAAAAATTAACAGCGTTAACAAAAGCTATTCAAGAAATGGTACAATAAGAAAAGTGGCTTCGCCACATGTACAGGTTTGCCTTGCAAACCGCACAGCCCAAGGAAACTTAACCTTGTTGTATAGCAAAAATCTGACGATTTTTCCTATACAATAAAAAAAGTCCAGCAAATAAAGCTGGGCTTTTTTAAAATAGTTAGCCACGTGCCAAACGTTTAATAAAATCCAGTGCTAATTTTTGATCTTCTAGGGTAAGTTTATCTACTTCTTCAAAAATAACCTCACTAATACCATTTGATTTATCAGTAAAAAAATCTGCTAATAGTAGTGTAGGAGTAATAGATACTGCTCTACATAAATCAATAATAGTGGTTATTCTTGCATTATATGTTCCATTTTCTAGTTTGGAAAGGTATTCAATTGTTACATTTGCTTTTTCTGCAATAGATTCTTGGGTAAGTCCGGCAACTCGTCTGTATTTTCTAAAGTTTCTGCCAACAACTTTGTTAATCATTTTGATTTTGGCTGTTTCTTTCTTTTTCCTGCGCATATTACGACCTCCCTATAAAATACTACAAATAAGTATAACAGTCTTACTGGTCAATGATAATGAACAATAAGACAGCATAGTAAATTTCCTAAATGTAGTATTTCCAATATTTTGCCGGATATTCAAAAATGTAAATTAATTTAATGAACAAATTTTGGCGAAAAATGGAAGTAGTCAAAATAACAAAACAAAAACAAAGCGCAAAAAAAGAACAAACACTAAGGTTTGTTCCATCATACCAACATTACTTTTCTATTTTCCAACCTTTTATATCGCTTCTTTTAATCGCACCATATAAGTTGGCACGAATGGTAGGAATATTGAAACGAAGGCTTTTTAAGAGTTCTTTCATTTCTTCACGTTTGGAAACTCCATCCATTGGACAAGTCTTTGGCATAACTGCTATGTTATTTTTTCGAATGCATTTTTGAATTTCCTTTTCTGGAGCGTAAATAAGTGGACGAATTAAGGTGATTTGAGAACGATCCATATAACTAACAGGAGCAAAAGTAGAAATGCTACCTGTATATAGTAAATTAAGTAAAAAAGTCTCTAACACATCGTCTTCATTATGACCAAGGGCAATTTTGTTGCACCCAAGTTCAATAGCGGTAGAATTTAAAATACCTCTTCTTAAATTAGCACATAAAGAACATGGATTTTTTTCTTTACGAATATCAAAGACAATTTCTTTAATATGACTTTCTTTTTCCACATATTCTACCCCGATGGTATCACAGGTAGACTGTAAAAAAGCAGTATCAAAAAAAGGAAATCCAGGATTTACACTAACAGCAACAATAGAAAAAGAATGAGGATAAAAACGCTGTAATTCTTTTAAACCCATTAACATGGTAATAGAATCCTTTCCACCAGAAAGTCCTACTGCTATTTTATCTCCCTCTTGTATCATAGAATAATCATCAATTGCTTTTCGCATATAACTTAATATTTTTTGAATTTGCATGAAATACACCTCTTTGTAAGACTAATACTATTGTATTATTGTACACTGTTTTAAAAAGGTTTGCAACATGTAGGAAAAAAATGATATTCATGTTACTGTTTAATAGTAGAACGCATTTAAAGTCCACGTGATTAAAATACTTTTTTGATCATGGAAAAAATGATAGAACGGTTTACAAATGTTTATTTTTTTGATATAGTATAAAAGCAGATGTATCTATAGCTTAGCAGGATAGAGCACCCGCCTCCTAAGCGGGCGATGGTGGTTCGAGTCCACCTAGGTACACCATTTATTGTATATAAATTTAAAGTTTAACTGGGTAAAAAAATGGAAGAAGAGTTTATGAAACTTGCTTTAAAAGAAGCAAAAAAAGCGTATCAAAAATTAGAAATTCCTGTAGGGGCTGTGATTGTAAAAGATGGGAAAGTTATCGCAAAAGCGCATAATTTAAAAGAAGCTCATCAAGATGTCACTTCCCATGCAGAAATTTTGGCAATTCGAAAGGCACAAAAAAAGTTACAAAATTGGAGATTACAAGGTTGTCAAATGTATATTACACTAGAGCCTTGCCCTATGTGTGCAGGGGCTATTATCCGGATCTCGTATCCAAAAAATTTATATTGGAACTATGGATGAAAAAACAGGAGCATGTGGTTCGGTTCTTAATTTACTAGAATACCCGTTTAACCATAAGGTAGAGGTAGAAACTGGTTTACTACAAGAACAGTGTAAAACAATGTTAAAAACTTTTTTTAAAGAATTAAGAGAGTTAAAACAGAAAAAGTAGGAGGAGAAAAGTGGAGATAGAGGAATCGAAAAAAAACACCATTAAATTTTATGTATTTATTTTTGTTATTGGTTTGCTTATCATTATTTCTATTTTAATGATTCTAAAATATCAGGTAGAAGGAGAAACCAATTTGCCTTTTTTTATTGATAATATTACCATTGTTAGTACAGCAGAGGGGCTAAAAAAAGAAAATACAGAAAATAAATGGGCTTTTGATTTAGTACAAAATAATGATGTCTATATTCAAATTGCAAAAAACGAAGAATATGACAAAACAGATTATATTCAAAAAATTGTTCTAGATGAATTTAAAATAATACAAGAACCACGATTAGGAAGTCTTCGTAAATATATGCCAAATAGCCTAGAAGGAAGGACATTTGTACATAGTGAGGAATATTTGGTAGATACTAGGTTAGAGTATAAAGGTGCTAGCAAAGATAGTATGAAGGATTTACAAATAGGAAATCAGGGAGGCGTTTTAGCAATTCGTTATGAGAATGGAGATTTAGCAGAGTATCTTTCTAACGAAGAAGAAGAAATTATCCATGATGGTAGAATTTTAACGAAAGGAAATATTACTTTAGAAGATATTACTTGCAAAGTATCTTTTGCCCTTACCATGAAATTAGCAGATGCAGCCTATAAAACCTATATTACATTAGATTTACCAAGTGGTGATATTCTAACAGAGGGAACAACAACAAAAGATATAGCAGAAAAGGACAATTTAATTTATAAAAGAATTCGTTTAGCAGAATAGGAAAGAAAATCTTCCAGAAGGGAGGGGAAATATGCTAAAACATGCGTATCTAGTAATGGCACATAACAATTTTTATGTACTAGAAACATTACTATATTTATTAGATGATGAAAGAAATACGATTTATTTACATATTGATAAAAAAACAAAAGGAGTAGATACCGAAGCACTTCAAAAAATTCCCCAAAAGGCCAAGTTATATTTGGTAAAAAGAAGAAAAGTAAATTGGGGAGGTTTTTCACAAATTCAGTGTGAACTGGCTTTGTTACAAGAAGCGGTAAAAGGAAAACATGATTATTATCATTACCTTTCTGGAGTGGATTTACCAATTAAGCCGAATAATACGATTTGCAAGCGAATAGAAGAAAATAACGGAAAATTATTTATTAATTTTTCCGAAGATGAATTTATACAAGAAAACCATATTTTAGAAAGAATGGAATTATACCACTTTTTTCAGGAATATTTAAGAAGAAAACAAAAATGGATTGCATATCCTGCCAGAGCACTAGAAAGAGTTTCTTTATGGATACAAAAAAGATTAAAAGTAAACAGATTAAGGGGAAAGAACATAGAAATAAAGTATGGAGCAAACTGGGTAAGCATTCCGCATGCTTTTGCAGAATATGTATTAAGTCAAAAAAAGGAGATTACTTCTTATTTTCGTTTTTCTAATTGTTGTGATGAGATATTTATGCAAACACTAGCCTATAATTCGGAATTTCGAAAAGATATTTATGATATTGATAGAAGAGAGAGTTTTCATTCTTGTTTAAGGTCGATTGACTGGAAAAGAGGGACTCCATATATCTACCGTCTAGAGGATTTTGAACCTCTTATTCATTCGGAATTTTTATTTGCTAGAAAATTTGACCAAAACGTAGATAGAAACATAGTAGATAAGCTCAAAGAATATTTAGAAAAAGAAAATGGGAAAAAAGTATAAATGCTATTGCGTAAATACTAAAAACAAGATATAATACAAAAGGAAAGTGAAAAGAGGCTGACCTTTGTATGGAAAGCATTTCAATAGGAACCTATGAACCTCGTCAGATCCGGAAGGAAGCAGCGATAAATAGTAATTTTTATGTGAAAATGCTTTCCATAGAGAGGTCAGCTTATTTGTAAATAAAGGAAGTGAAATAAAAATGTCTTATACAGCGCTATATCGTAAATTTCGTCCGAAAACATTTTCAGAAATCGTAGGACAAGAGCACATTACCAGGACACTAAAGAACCAAATTATGGCAGAAAGAGTAGGACATGCTTACCTTTTTAATGGAGGACGTGGAACAGGAAAAACCTCTGCTGCAAAGGTGCTTGCAAGAGCGATTAATTGCCTAAACCCGAAAGATGGAGAACCATGTAACACGTGTGAAATTTGCAGGGCAGCACTTTCTGGTTCTTTAACCGATATTGTAGAAATGGACGCAGCTTCCAATAACAGTGTAGAAGATATTCGTTCTATTCGTGAGGAAGTAAATTTTTTACCAACACTTGCGAAATATCGTGTATATATTATTGACGAGGTACACATGTTGTCTACAGGGGCATTTAATGCTTTATTAAAAACATTAGAAGAACCACCAGAGCATGTTAAATTTATTTTAGCAACAACAGAACCACAAAAACTTCCAGCAACGATTCTTTCTCGTTGTCAACGATTTGATTTTAAAAGAATACCAAGTGAGGATATTCAAAAAAGATTGGCCGTTGTTTGTAACGAAAGTAATATAGAAATTACAGAAGAAGCTCTGCAAACCATTGCTATACTTGCAGAAGGTGGTATGCGTGATGCACTTAGTATTTTAGAAAGATGTGTGCAAGATGGAGACACAAAAGTAGAAGCAGACAAGGTAAAAGATTTGGTAGGAATTCCAAAAACGGTGTTTTTATATCGTATGTTGGAATGTATTGTAACCAAAAACCCAGAAAAGTGCCTACAAACAATAGAGGAAATTTTGAAAGATGGTAAAGATATTCAAAACTTAGTATGGGAAATGATAAAATACACCAAAGATATGTTAATTTATAAAGTAAATGGAACATTAACATTATATAGAAAAGAAGAAATAGAACAAATAAAAGAATTAGCTGAACATACGACCAAAGATAGGATTTTTTCTATTATCTATGCACTTTCTGACTTGGAAAATAGAATGAAATGGTCTTCACAAAAAACCATTTTAGTAGAATCTAAAATGATAAAACTATGTATGGAAGAAGAAATGCCTAGCTTTAAGCCAGAAACTGCTCCTTCTGGGGAAGATGTAAGTAGAATAATGGCATTAGAGTCTAGGGTACGTACCTTAGAAAACACATTAAAGCAGTTGTCTTCTGTAAAAATAATACCAGAGGAAAAAGGAAATACTCGCATGCAAGAAGTAGTTCCCAAAAATCCACCAGTAAAAAAGAATACAACAGTTAAAAAATCAGATACGATGCTGGATAATGCAAAACCGGTAGAATTTTGGCCAAAGGTAATGGATGAGCTTAAACAAAACGGAAAAATGATGTTATATACCAATTTAATTCATACCAATGCGAAAGAATTAAATGATATGACAATTGGAATTGAGTTTCCAAATGGAATGACTGCTTTTGGTAAAACAGTACTAGAAAAACAAGATAGTATTGCAGAACTTACAAAGTTAGTATCCATGGAATGTGGAAAACAAATGAGAATACAATATATTGATGGAAAAAGTACAAAAATAGAACTAAAGCAAGATAGTAATACCATAGAAAATGTTGCTAAGGGGTTTGATATCCCAATTGATATTATAGAATAAGGAGGAAAAGAAAATGGCAAAAAGAGGAGGATTCCCAGGAATGGGTGGATTTGGAGGCATGAATTTAAATAGCCTTATGAAAGAAGCAAAAAAAATGCAAGCAGACCTAGAAAAATCACAAGAGGAATTAGCCGTGCAAGAATTTGATGCAACAGCAGGTGGCGGAGCAATTGCAGTAAAAGTAACAGGAAAGAAAGAACTAAAAGAAATTACCATAAAAAAAGAAGTAGTGGACCCAGAAGATGTAGAGATGTTGCAAGATTTAATTTTAACTTGCGTAAATGAAGCACTTAGAAAAGTAGATAGTGCACAAGCTGCACAAATGGGTAAATATAATATACCAGGGTTAATGTAGAACTAAAGGATGTGTAAAGTAATGTCAGAATATTATTCACCTTCCATTGAAAAGCTAATAGAAGCATTTGAAAAATTACCAAGCATTGGACATAAAACAGCAGCAAGGCTTGCTTTCCATATGTTAGATGCCTCCGAGGAAGAGGCACAAGAATTTGTTTCTGCAATTATAAATGCCAAAAAGAACTTAAAATATTGTTCTTGTTGTTACAATATTTCTGATACGGACCCATGTCCTATTTGTTCCAATCCTGCAAGAAATGACGAAGTAATTTGTGTGGTAGAAGATGTAAGAGATATTATGGCAATGGAGAGAACACATGAGTTTAAAGGAAAATACCATGTACTTCATGGTTCTATTTCTCCGATGAATGGAATAGGTCCAGATGATATTAAAATAAAAGAATTACTAGCAAGATTAATGAATGGAACGGTAAAAGAAGTAATTCTTGCTACGAACCCAAGAGTAGAAGGCGAAGCAACAGCAATGTATCTTTCCAAACTCATTAAACCACTAGGAATTAAGGTTACTAGAATTGCACATGGAATTCCGGTAGGAGGAGATTTAGAATATACAGACGAAGTAACATTAAGCAAAGCTCTAGAAGGTCGTAGAGAGTTATAAAAAACATACACCTCTTCTTTAAGAATATATGAGGTGTATGTTTTTCTATTCGCTTAAATTTTCATTTTTTCTATTACTTTCTAGATGTTTAGAAGGCCCTAATAATGTCTTGCAAATATCGTAAGTAGAATATTTTTTAGCAAGCAATTTTGCATTTTTTTTCATTTCTTGCAACTTTTCTGGATGTTGTAAAAGAGATGTAAGTACAGTTTTTGGGTTATCTTCTTTTTGTATCCAAATAGCCACATTTTGTTTTTCTAAGAATTCTGCATTTTCTACTTCTTGACCGGGAAGCGGATTAATAATAACAATAGGAAGTCCTGAAACTAAGCTTTCTGTAGTGGTAAGGCCTCCGGGTTTTGTGATTACTAAAGTAGCAATGCTCATTAATTCTGGAACTTTATCGGTATATTCTAAAATATGAATATCTTTTGTTTTATGATTTTCTGAAACAATTTCTTCAAAAGCTCTTTTCATTTTTTGATTTTTACCAGAAATAGCAATAATTTGAATATCTTCAAAGTTTTGTGCTAAAGCATCTAAAACTGCAACGGTTTTTTCTTTTCCTAATCCCATTTCTCCTCCACCAAAAAATAGAATAATTTTTTTAGAGAGGTCAAGTCCAAAAGAATCTGCAATTTCTTGTTTGTTATAGTGTTGTAAAAAACGATTGGATAACGGAATACCAGTGGCATATACTTTCTCTGGAGGAATTCCTTGTTCTATTAGGGCATGCTTCATTCCTTCATGAGCAACAAAATAGTAGTCCATGTTATCACTTCCTACTAACCACTGGTTATGAGGAGCATAATCTGTCATAACAGTAGCAAGGACAGAAGAAATTTTATGTTTCTTTTTTAAATAACTACACATTTGTGAGGCAAAAGGATGGGTATTAATAATAATATCTGGTTTCCATTCTTGTAACAAATGGTTTAATTTATGTGACATCATTTTATTAGAAGTAGAACTAATTTTAGACAAGGCACCTTTGCCGGAGCTACGGTATACTTTTCCCCAAGCCCAAGGGGCTTTCCTAGCCATTTCTTGATAGGCTGTTACCGATATTTTATCCAGTACTTTGTTAATATATTTTACGCAATCTATCATTTGTACTTCTACATCTTCATAGTTTTCTTTGAAACAATTAAAAATGGATTTAGCAGCAGAAAGATGTCCTCCACCATAAGATGCATAAAAAATTAAAATTTTCTTCATAAAAAAATCCCCTTTAATAAAAGTGACTGTATTGTATCATATTTCTGTGTCAATTTCAAAAAATTAATAAATTTATAAGAAAAAATGCAAAAGGAAGAATAATTTTCTAAAAAAGAAACAAAATAAAAATAACAAGAGAAAGAAAAAGGAGGATTATTTTGAAAGCAAGTATTAAATGGATTGTATTCGTTTTTCTACTATTTGCTCTCATTTTAGCTATCTTAGCATTACTTCCTGAAGAAGAAAATAATGTTACATTAGCAGCAAGTGGAGCAGGAAACACGTCAGATATTCAACTTATGGCAAGAGCAATTAATGGAGAGGCAAGAGGAGAGCCATACGAAGGACAAGTTGCAATAGGAGCAGTTATTTTAAATCGTGTAAAAAATCCTAATTTTCCGAATACCATTGCCGGTGTTATTTATGAAAAGGGAGCTTTTACCGCAGTGGCAGACGGTCAAATTAATGTACCTATAGCAGAAGATTCTACAGTTTATAAAGCAGCAAGAGATGCCATGAATGGCTGGGACCCAACTGGTGGTGCTATTTATTATTTTAACCCAGATACAGCAACCAACAAATGGATTTGGTCAAGACCACTAATCAAACAAATTGGAAAGCATAGATTTTGTAGATAAAATAGAAAGGGAGAGATAATTTTGAATAAATTAAAAGATTGGAAAGAAAGATTAAAAGACAGACATATGCTTACATTAGTAGTATGTTTAGTAATTGCTCTTGTAGTTATTGCAGTACTTGGGGTATATACGTATCATAAACAAAAAGAATTTAGGCTGGCAAGCGAAAATCAATATAATATGGCATTTTTTGAACTTGTAGATTATGTGGGGAATGTAGAAACTTATCTTGCTAAGGCACTTATTTCTTCTACCCCAGAGCATGGAGCAGAAACTCTAACTCATGTATGGCGAGAAGCTAATTTGGCACAAGCCTATCTTGCACAATTGCCAATAGACAATGAAGGGCTTACCAATACAGCCAAGTTTTTAAATCAAGTAAGTGATTATAGTTTTTCACTATCACGAAAAAATATTAACCAAGAAGCCTTAACAGAAGAAGATTTAAAAAATTTGCAAGAAATGCATGATTATAGTGTCGAGTTAGAAAATACATTAAATCAGTTATCCGCCGATATGAATGCAGGAAGAATCAGTTGGGGAGAATTAACTAAAAAAGGAAGTGTAGCATTTGCACAACAGGTAAGTAATCTTTCTAAAGATAGTTTTAGTTCGTTAGAGGAAAGTTTTCACGAATATGCAGGACTTATTTATGACGGAGCTTTTTCCGAACATTTAACAAGTGCAGAAAAGAAAGGACTTACCGGAAAAGATATTACAAAAGAAGAGGCAAAACAAAAAGTGATAGAATTCATGGGACAAGACCAAATAGAAGAAATAACAGAAAATGGAGAATCCGAAAACGGAGATATTCCAAGTTATGATTTTAGTGTAAAACAAAAAGCAGACACCGAAAATCCTGTTACCATTTCTATTACCAAAAAAGGTGGACATATTTTATTTATGAACTATAACCGAGAGGTAATAGCAGAAAATATTTCTACTGAAGATGCTATAGCACAAGGGAAAGAATTTTTAGCAAATCATGGTTTCCCAAACATGCAAGAAACGTATTATCTAAAAGAAGAGGGAATTCTAACCATTAATTATGCGTATACACAAAACGATGTTACGATGTATCCAGACTTAGTAAAATTAAAAATAGCATTGGATAATGGACAAATTATGGGAATAGAAACATCAGGATATTTGAATTCGCACACCGAAAGAAATTTAGCACAGCCAAAAATAAGTAAAGAAGAGGCAAAAAAGAGTTTAAATAAAAATTTGGAAATTCTTAGCGAAGGAATGGCAGTAATACCAACACAGTGGCAAACAGAACTATTTTGCTATGAATTTAAGGGAAGAATTGATGATACAGACTTTTTAGTTTATATTAATGCAGAAACCGGAAAAGAAGAGGATATTTTGGTTATTGTAAATACGCCAAACGGAACATTAACTCATTAAAAAAGGAAAGCAACTATTGCTTTCCTTTTTTCACATAGAAGCTCTTGCCAAAAGCTAGCATTATGGAATATAATTTAGCAAATGAAAATAAGATATACTAGGAGGAAAAGATGGAAGGAAATCAAAAGGATTGTACAGTGGAGCAAATAGTAAAGATAACGGGCGGAGTTTTACTATCTGGCGAAAAAGAAGCGGTTATTAAAACCTTTTCAAAAGATACAAGAACCATAGAAGAAGGAGACTTTTATTTAGGAATAAAAGGAGAAAAATTTAATGGAAGTCAGTTTTACGAAGAGGCTTTAAAAAGAAAGGCATCAGGTGTGTTAGTACAAGATGTAGATATTCCAGAAGAAATCCTAAAAACTTACAAAGGCAAATCAATTATCAAAGTAAAAGATGTAGTAAAAGCCATGCAACAGCTTGCTAGTTATAAAAGAAGCTTATATAACATACCAGTAGTAGCTATTACCGGAAGCGTAGGAAAAACGAGTACAAAAGATATTGTCGCAAGTGTATTAGAAGAAGAATTTGATGTATTAAAAACAGAAGGAAACCTAAACAACCATATAGGACTTCCATTAACAATTTTAAAACTAGACCATCATGAAGCTATGGTAATTGAGATGGGAATGAATAATTTTGGAGAAATTCGCACCCTAACCAATATTGCAAAGCCAACTCTTTGTATTATTACTAATATTGGAACAGCTCATATTGGCAATTTAGGTTCTCGTGAAAATATTTTAAAAGCAAAATTAGAAATATTAGAGGGAATGGAAAAAGGCGGTACTGTTCTTGTTAATAATGATAATGACTTATTACACAAATGGGCAGAAGAGCAAAAAAATGCTACCAATTTTTCTGTTGTGACATATGGAATTAAAAATCCAAGTGATTATATGGCAAAAGCTATTAATACAAAAGAAGAAGGGAGTACTTACGAAATTACCATACATAACAAAAAATACACTATTACCGTTCCAGTTCCGGGAATGCATTTTGTATATAATAGTTTATGTAGTATTGCTGTAGGAGACTATTATCAGATGGAGATGGCAAAAATACAGCAAGGTATTCAAAACTTTAAACTAACAAAAAATAGAATGGAAATAGAAAAAATAAGAGATAATATTACACTAATTAATGATGCTTATAATGCTAACCTAGATTCTATGCAATCTGCTTTGCAATACTTAGGAAGCTTAAAAAATAGAAAAATAGCGGTACTAGGAGATATGTTAGAATTAGGAGAATATGGGGTAGAACTTCACCAAAAAGTAGGAGAAGAAGTAGTAAAAAACAAAATTGATATTTTACTAGCAGTAGGAAGTTTGGCAAAATATATCGCAGAAGAAGCTATAGCGTTAGGTATGCCAAAAGAAAATGTAAAATATCTTGCTACCAAAGAAGAAGCGATTAAAATGTTAAACACTATCTTAACAGAAAAAGATAATGTACTGATTAAGGCTTCTAATTCTATGAAGTTTTATCAAATCGTAGATTATATTAAATAAATAGCAAGGAGGCAATATGAAAAAGAAAAAAATAGGTGTGCTATTTGGAGGCATTTCTACAGAACATGATGTTTCCGTGGTTTCCGGAACATCGGTAATAAAACACATGGATAAAACGAAATATGAGGTATTTCCTATCTATCTGTCTAAGCAGGGAGAGTGGTATGAATACCAAAAGGAAATTTCTAAAGTGGAAATTTTACCAATAGGTGATACGGTAGAACCTATTCAAAAAATAGAAAATCCTATTGCGTATCTGCAAGAGTTAGATGCGGTATTTCCTGTGTTACATGGGAAAGGAGGAGAAGATGGCACCATTCAAGGAATATTAGAATGGATAGGAGTTCCTTATGTAGGATGTGGAGTTTTAAGTTCTAGTTTGGGAATGGATAAGGCGTATACCAAAATGGTAATAGAAAGAGCACAAATACAACAAGCAAAGTATCTCTATTTTCAGAAAAGAAAGAATGGTTTTGCACAAATTCATCCTAATTTTGAAGAAACAATCCACAATTTAGGGGAAATCTGTGGAAAAGTAGAAGAAAATTTAGGGCATCCTGTTTTTGTGAAGCCATCCAATTCTGGTTCTAGTATAGGAATTACAAAAGCAGCAAATAACGAAGAGTTACAAGAAGCGATAAAAAACGCATGTCAGTATGATACTAAACTAGTCATAGAAGAAAACATAGATGGATTAGAAGTAGAATGTGCCGTATTAGGAAATAAAGAAGTAAAAGCCTCAAGTGTAGGAAAAATACTTCCTGCCGAGGAATTTTACACGTTTGACGCCAAGTATAAAAATGCACAGTCCAAACTAGAAATTCCAGCAAAATTACCACAAGGAATAGAAGAACAAATAAGAAAAATGGCTATCCGAGCATTCCGTGCGGTGGATGGAAAAGGGTTAGCAAGAGTGGATTTTTTTGTAAGAAAGAGCGATTCGCAAATTATCTTAAACGAAATTAACACGATGCCAGGATTTACTAGTATTAGTATGTATCCAAAGTTATGGGAGCAAATGGGGCTATCCTATCCAGAATTAATAGATACATTACTTTTGCTTAGTTTAGAAGAAAAAGAGGGAGAAAGATGCAATTAGAACAAATAAGAGAAGAAGTAAAACATATCCTTTCCGAAAAAAGATATAAACATTCTTTAGGAGTAGAAAAACGAGCTGCGGAATTAGGAGCTATCTATGGAGTAGACATAGAAAAAGCAAAGCTTGCAGGAATAACACATGATATTGCAAAAGAAATGACAAAGGAAGAAATTTTTGCTTATGCCCAAGAAAATGGCATACAGCTATCTCCTATAGAAAGAGAAATTCCTAAAGTATTACATGGAAAAATAGGAGCAGACATCTGTAAGAAGAAATATGGATTTGATGAAGAACTACAAAAAGCTATTGCTTATCACACTACAGGGGCACCAGACATGGATACTTTAGCAAAGATTATCTATTTAGCAGATATTACAGAAGAAAATAGAACCTTTGACGATTTACCAAAGATAAAATCTTTATCAGAAACGAATTTAGAAGAAGCAATGCTATATGCACTAAATCGAGAATTGGTATCCAAAATAAAGGAAGATAAATTGATTCATCCTGCTACCTTAGAAACCAGAAATGAAATTTTGAAAAATAGGCTAAAATAGGTTTCTTTTTACGGTTTATTATGATATAATAAGCTTGCCATTTAAAAATGGGAGGATGTTGGAATGATAATAAAAGACTATTATAAAATATTAGATTTTGATACCAATAAAGTAACAATAGATGAAATTAAATCCAATTTTCGAGAGCTCGCAAAAAAATACCATCCAGATGTTAATGTAGGAGATGCAGAAAAAGAAGAAAGATTTAAAGATATTAACGAAGCTTACCGTGTTCTTTCCGATACTGCTTCTAGGAAAAAATATGATAGAATATGGAATGCCAATATCGGCAAAAAAAAGGCAAAACAGCAAGAAGCAACGAAAAGTACAGAATCTAGAACAAGCGATTTTTTTCATATGTTTTTTGGAAATATGCAAGAAGTAGTAGAAGAACCTACTAGCAGAAATGTCAAGAAAAAAATACCAGTAAAAGGAGATAATGTAGAAACACAAATTGTAGTCTCTGTTCAAGAAGCGTTTTATGGTGCGGAAAAGAAAATATCTTTACGAACCGTGGAAGGTAAAATGAAAACATTTACTGTTAAAATACCAGCAGGAATTCGTAATGGAGAAAAAATACGTTTAATAGGACAAGGAAAAAATGGAAAAAATGGTGGAAATAATGGGGATTTATTTATCCAAATAAAAATCGAAAACAGTAAAACCTTCCGCTTAGAAGGGTACGACTTAGTTACCGATTTATACCTAACACCATGGGAAGCGGTATTAGGTACAAGAGTATCTATTTCTTCTATCGATGATAAAGTTTCTGTTTATGTACCACAAGGAATTGAAAGTGGGGAAAAAGTAAGAATTCCTGGAAAAGGATACAAAGATGGAAAAGGTTCTAGAGGGGATTTAATTGCAGAAATTAAAATTGTAGTTCCAAAACGTCCAACAGAAGAAGAGTTAGAACTATTTGAAAAAATGAAAGAATTATCTAAATTTGATCCAAGAAAACAATACGAAGCATAAAAGTTAACATAAATTAGCAAAAAATATTGACGAATGCAGCAAAACAAGCTATAATAATAGGTAGTTATAGCAAAAGATGAACTATGAAAAGTCATAGAAAAGGAGAGTGCAAAAATGGAAAACATGCAAGGAAAACATTTTAGCATCACAGACCCAAAAGATGTGAATACTGTCATTTATCAAGTAAATAAAACAGAAAAGGAGTACTTAGATAAATTCCCAAAATATACAGTAGAACGACTAGAGTCAACAGAAGAATTAAGAGGAGAAGGTAAAAAGAGAACATTTTATGTGGACAACCCGTCTCCAGAAGGAAATCAGTTGGTAATTCTATCTTTTGGAAAAGATAAAGTGGTAGTAAATATGGGACTATTATATGGAGATAAAGTTCGCATTACCAAAAGACCAATCCCAGTTAAATTTGATACTTTATATTCTGAAGAAGAAACAGAATATAAAGATTTTCCTTACACTCCAAATTTAAAAAGACCAATATCTATTATCGACCCAGAAACAACAGAAGAAGTAAAACCAGTATTATATTTTGATGAAAAAACAAATGAAATTAAAGGAAAGTGTAAATTAAAGCCATATAAATCTTATTTCGCATTCGAAATAAGAGAGGATAAATAGAGGAGGATGAAAATGTCTACAAATGTAGCCAAAAAATCAAAACAAAAGCCAGCAGGAATGAGAGATAAAATAGCACTAACAGGAATTACACCAATAGAAATAAAAGGAGAAGACGGAAAATACATATTTACAACCGTTCCAGGAAGAGAATTTCGTTTCTCAGGTGTAACAGAAAAAGAAAGCTGTGTTGAAATTAATGCATATAATGGTTCAAAACCAAAAGAACTAAAAAAAGAAACCGGTACAGGAAGAGGCGAATAATACAAAAGAAAAGGGTGTGGAGCAATGAATTATAAATTAAAAGCAGCCTTAAAAAGAAATCGAATCAGCTTTATTGTAATTGTAATACTATGGGTTTTAATTACCATAGTATTTGTTGCGCCTTTGGCGTGTGGCATAGTAGAAGCAACACAAACAGGAAAATTAGACCTTGCTATTTTACTACAAACAGTACCAACCAATATTACATCCCCTTTTAGCACAATTGCAAAAGCTTTTTCCGATACTTATATAGGTACTTTTGGAAATACATTAGGAATCTTTACCATATTTTACGCAATAGTATGTATTATTGGACTTGTCCGTGCGATGCCAAAAAATGAATATACCGATATTGAACATGGTTCTAGTGCTTGGTGCGAACATGGAGAGCAATATAAGTTACTTAGTAAAACCAAAGGTATCTTATTAGCAGAAGACCATTATCTACCAGTAAATAAACGTGGTAATATTAACGTATTAGTAGTTGGACGGTTCTGGTTCTGGTAAATCTGCCTCCTATTCTATTCCCAATGCATCACAACTACTGGGTTCTTATGTATTTACAGATCCAAAAGGAGAATTATACGATAGAACAGCAGGTTATTTAAAAAGCAATGGATATGAAATTAAAGTATTAAACCTAGTAAGACCACAAAATAGTGATGGATATAATCCTATTTTCCATATTGGAAGTGAATTAGATGTTGACGTTATTGCCAATACCATTGTAAAAGGACAACAAACAGGAGATGCATCTGATCCATATTGGGATGACATGGCAGAGATGTTATTAAAAGCACTTATTTATTATTTAATTGCAAAAAGACCAAAGGAAGAGCAAAACTTAGCTAGCTGTGCTGAATTAGTAAGAGCAGCAAACAATAATGGTGGTAGCAATTTATTAACAGAATTAATGAACGAACTTCCTTATGATCATCCAGCAAGAAGATATTATAAATCTATCGAAATAGCACCAGAAAAAACGTATGGTTCTATCTTAAGCTCATTGCAATCTAAATTAGGTAAGTTTGATTCCGAAGAAATAGCAGAAGTAACTTCTACCAATACCATAGATTTTAGAGAAATAGGTAGCAAAAAAACAGCTGTATATGTTATATCTTCTGATACCCATACAGCATATGATTTCTTATTAACCATTTTCTTCTCACAGATGATACAACATTTATACGATTTTGCAGACGAAAATGGAGGAGCACTTCCAATGCCAACCTATTTTATTCTAGATGAGTTTGCTAACATCGGTAGAATACCAGACTTTGATAAAAAAATCTCTACCAGTAGAAGTAGAAAAATATCCTTTAGTGTTATCTTACAAAACTTAGACCAATTAGAAGCAGTATATAAAGATTCTTTTGAAACTATTATTGGTAACTGTGATACACATGTATTTTTAGGAAGTAACTCACAAAAAACAGTAGAATATTTTTCTAAGGCATTAGGAGAAAAAACCATTCAAAGGGAAAGTATCTCTATTAACCGTGATAGACAAAATTGGAAACAAGGAAGTAGCGAATCAGAGCAAGTTATGG
>UMJJ01070626.1_pt1 | contig 30236 bp, 18 predicted proteins | sample 1966051 | NCBI WGS metagenome assembly UMJJ01 (sample SAMEA4836147, study PRJEB28245) | human gut metagenome | biome: gut microbiome; material: fecal sample | place: Denmark | collected 2008
TCTGCTAATAATACGGTTACTCCGTTTCTTTGGGTGTATTGGATGTTTCCTATTTCTAGTCCGTTATATTCTTTTGCTTTATTAAAGTCTTCACTTACATTTAGTTTCGTTCCATCTTCTAATACTTCTGTATATTTTTCTGTATTGGTTTCTTCTTGACTCTCTTGGCTTACATTGTTTTGTGGCTTTTGTTCTTCTTTTTCTCCTTGTCTAAAAATTAGTACTCCTAGTAGGATAATTACCATTATTCCTATTATTATTAATATCCATTTTAATTCATTTTTTCTCATTGTTTTTCTCTCCTTTTTTCTTTTATTTATTTTCTTTTATCTTTATTTTTTGTTTTTTACTTTTCTTTAACTGGAGTCATACGCCAAAAAAAGACAGACTAATTTTCTTAGTCTATCTTTATATCTCAAATAAGCACAGTTTTTCTGTGCGTTTTTTTCTTCTTTTCTTAAATTACTATTCTCTCTTTCTTGGCAGTACACCATTTTTTTCTGTAGGTCTTGAATAAAGGTGTGTGTGTGTGTTACAGCCTCAAGACTTTCCGCTTTTTTTGTCCTTTTGTTTCTCATCTTTTTTCTCTCCTGTTTCTTTGGTTTCTGCTCTTATTTTAGCATAGCTACTTTTCGTTTGTCAATAACGATTATCTTTAAACGAACTTTAAATGGAAATTTAGAAAATGAAATATTATCTCCCAATGAAATGCTTCTTTTAGGCACTTTTGTTGGGAGATAACTATTTCTTTGCATTTTCTATTTATTTATTTTCTAAAACTTTAAAGTTTTGCTATTTATTTGTTTTTTGATTTTCTTTACATCCATACTTCTATATTATAAATTCCGTTATTATCTTGCAGACGGATTTGTTTTTCTTTTTTTTCTTCTCCGTTTACTACAAACTTTTCTACTCCCATGTTTTTTCCATTTGGATTATTTACTTTAACATGATACATACTGTTTCCTACTCGATAGTGTATTTCGTATTCTTTCCAGTCTTTTGGGATACAAGGTTCTATTTTTAACACATTTTTTTCTATTTTAAATCCTAACATATATTCTATTCCTGCTTTGTAGTACCAGCTGGCAGAGCCTGTATACCATGTCCAGCCTCCTCTTCCTGCTAAAGAATGACTACTATATACATCTGCTGCTATAACATATGGTTCTACTTTGTATTTTTTTATAGCTTCTTTGGTTCTGGCATGTTCTATTGGGTTTATCATGCGGAATAGTTCTGCTGCTTTGTCCCCAAAGCCTAGCATTGCTTCTGCAATAATGGTCCATGTTGCACCATGTGTGTATTGTCCTTGTGGACATTTCTCATTTTGCTTTTCTCTCATAGTCTTTTTTTGCACATATAAAATTATTTTTTAAATCTTGTAATGGTTTAAATTTGAAATAAATATCAACTTGTTTGTCGCTATGAATTTCAATTTTTTCTATAAATTCTCTAATGATTTCTTTTGTTGGTTTCTCCATATTTAGAAACTCTTCTATCAAATTTCCTAATCTACTTTCCTTTTTTGTTTTATCACTGTTGCAAGATAGCTCTTGTTCAAGCTCTTGAATGTTTTGTTCATATCCTTTGACAGTTTCTTTTATTCTATTGGCATTTTTCATATATTCGTCCAGTGTGATAATTCCTGCTAATCTGTCATCATACATTACTTCTAGCTTTCTCGTTTCTTTTTCTATTGTTTCTTTAAAAGAATCTATCTGCTTTTTTATATTTAGTTCTTGAGATTTCTTTGCTTTAGATTGTTTTGCAATTTCTTCTAGTTTCTTTGTGTTTGTGTATTCTTTGCAAACATTTCTTAAAACTTCTAGCATTTGTTCTTCAAAAACTTGATAGTTAAAATTGTGTGGTGAACATACATCAAATTTTCCAAACCTTCCATATCTTTGACATCTCCCATAGATATTTCCGTTTTTATCTGGACTTCTTATCCCGATATATCCCTTGCAGTCGTAACATCTAAGTAAGCCTTTAAATAAATAGTCATTCTTAACGGTTCTTGAACCCTTTGTGCTATTTATTATTTTTTTTACTCTTTCAAAATCTTCTTTACTGATAATTGGTTCGTGCATGTTTTCTACTTTAACCCAATCTTCTTCTGGCAAATCGATAAACTTTTTAGATTTAAAACTTACTTTTTTCCTTTTTCCTTGTATCACTGTTCCTGTGTAAATTTCATTGGAAAGAATAAATCTTACTGTAGATTGTTGCCATAGTCCATAGGTTAGAGATTTTGTTCCTCTTTTTTTCTTGTTATAATCGGATGGAATGGGAATTTTGTGCTTACTTAAATAATCTGCTATTTGCGTTGTACCAAAACCTGCTAAATATTTTTCATATATCAGTTTTACCACCTTTGCTGCTTCTTCATCTATTAGTAAATGGTATTTATTTTCTGGATCTTTTTTATAGCCGAAAAGGTGCTGTCCCTAAATATTCTCCAAGATTTCTTTTAGATTGCAATACACTATTTATTTTTTTTGATGTATCTTTTGCATACATTTCATTTAATATGGACTTAAATGGTGCTATATCATTGTTTGATGTATCATAAGCTGTATCTATATTGTCGAGTATCGCAACAAATCTTACTTTATGTTCTGGAAAATATGTTTCCATGTAAAGTCCGGATTGCACATAATTTCTACCTAGTCTGGATAAATCTTTCGTGACAACCATATTAATTTTACCGAGCTTCAATATCTTGAATCATTCTATTAAATGCAGGTCTATCAAAGCTTGTACCACTGACACCATCATCAACATATTCTGCTATAAAATTTAATTTGTTTTCTTTGATGTATTGCATTAGCAAAGTTCTTTGGTTCCCAATACTTTCGCTTTCTTGATACTTTTCCTTTTCTTCGTCTTCTCTTGAAAGCCTTATATATATGCCTACTTTATAAGAACCCGACCCACTATTGTAGCCTTTGGCTACAAGTGGGTTCCCCGGAACCTTGTTACTTGCGTAATAATCAATATTATTCATTATTGTAAGCTTCATTTTACCTCCTTACTTGCTATATAAAGATAATGAGATAATATTGATACTCTTGATTTTGATTATATCATATTATCTCATTTAATACCATTATTTTACTTTAATTTTCCTTCATACAATAATTTCCAAATGCTCTTTCTATTATTCTTTCTAATGTTTCTCCTTTTTCATTATATATCATATTAACTTTAAAATCATTTTTCTTTTTATCGTTTTTCTTTTCTATTTTACCTTCTTGCATAAATGTCACTCCTTTAGTTGTAATTATTTCCAATTTTTCCTTTCTTTATGCAATAGGCTATCTTATATCTTAGAAATTCAAAAAAAAGAGAGACTTTGAAATTTCAAAGTTCTCTCCTTCTTTTATTTCGTCTATACAATATTTTTATTGTTTATTATTTCATTTAAAGTATTCTTTACTTCACTGATTTCTATTTTGTATTTATCATTTAATACATATTTGTTTTGCATATTTTCAAATTCCTTTAATAATTCCTCATTAAAGTCTTGGTTCAAATATGTAAAATCTTTTATTTTTATATTAGCATCAATTCCACCTTTTCTAATGCTTTCTTCTTGTCTTTTATATGAAATTAACTGTTTTAATTCTTCTTTATTTTGTAACAATTCTTTGATTTCTTTTGTTTTTGCTATTATTGTAATATCATATAAATGCTTTGATGTATCTTTATACATATTTCTAATATAATAAAACTCTACTGCAAAAACTTTATCTATAAACATTCTTTCTAGCTTAATAATGTTTATATCAAAATTTGATATTCCAAATTGCTCTTTTAATATTTTTCTTTCATTTTCATTGGCTAGTTTATATATAAGTGGCTCAATATTATATCTTTTATATGGCTCACTAACAGTAAAAGATGTTGCTTCTACTTGTATAATTCCTGCTCTATGTAGTGGATCTTTGCTAGTATCATAAATAGAATTGTATCTGTATATTCCTGTAACACTGCCTTTATTATCAATACACTCTTCTTTTGATAATTTTAGTCCTTCAATTTTATAACCTAGAGCTGACTCTTTTAGTCTATTTTTATTTTTGGTATTTGATTGTTCAGGAAGAACTTTTACTGTTAAGTCTATATCTTCTGAAAATCTATTCATTGTATCTAATATTTTATAAACTGCTGTTCCACCTTTAAAGTATGCCTGCAACTCATCTTGATTTTTTGATAATTCTTTCAATATTGTACATACATAATAATCTTTTTCAATAATATCAGAATCAATACCAGTTCTTGTATTTAAGTTATCTATAAACTCTCTAAATAGTTCTTTGTTTAAATGTAAATTCATTTTCATCTCCTATCTTGCTAGGACAAGTATTTTGTTTATGACTGTTCTACTTTTTGTATCCATAGCATATTTAATTATCTTTTCAAAATCTAAATCATTCTCTTCAATGAAATTATAAATTATTTCATCTGGATTATCTACTTCAATTCCTATATTGTCTTTATTCTCTATTAAGTCAAATAACTGCAAATACTTATAATTCTCATTGTTTATCTCTATTTTTGGTTTTCTAATTATAACATTTAAGTTCTTGTTTTCATATTTATTAAAGTTCTTACATTCATTTGTTGCAATGTCTATAATGTTTGGAACTTGTGTAGTTAAATGTGCCTCATTAAAAAGCTTTGCTCCAGTGACATATCCTTTAATATTTCCATCTTTGTCCATTATATATTTATATTGAATGATTTCTCTATTTCCTAACAACATCTTTCCAAATATGTTTTCATTAGGAATATAATAAATTCCTTTATATGCTGTTTCTATTATGCCTTCTTTATTCATTCTATTTAAAATTGCTTTAACATTATTGAAAACTTTTTCTTTGTCTTTTTCATTATAGAATTTAATAATGTATTCTTTGATTTCTTCAATAAAAATTGGTATTCCTTTTTCATTCTTATTTATATATTCTAACACCATATTATAGCAATTCATTTTTCTCACCTCTTTATTACTATTTTATGATTATTTTTATATTTTATTCATATTCTAGTAATATTTTAGCATTTTTTTATCCATTTGTCAAATGTTATCAAAATTTTATAAATTTATTCAATATGTATTCTTCTATATCAATATACATTTTTTAAGTATTTTGATATACAAATTTTAAGAGTATCAATATTTTTCAAAAACTGGCATTAACAACAACACACATGTGTGTATTGTCCTCCATTTTCTCTTACTCCTGGTAAATAGCCTTTAATATATCCTGGTTCTAATTTTCCTTTTTCAAATGGTGGGTCTAGTAATTTAATAAGTCCATGTTCGGTATCTATTAAGTGATTTTCTAAGCTTTCCATGGAAATATATTTTTTGTCATTATCTCCTGCTCTTGAAATAACGGACCATGTTTGGGAGATATTATCAATTCTACATTCTTCGTTTTCGATGCTTCCTAGGGCTTCTCCACTATCCATATAGGCTCTTTTATACCATCTTCCATCCCATGCGTTTGTATTTAATGCTCTTTTTAAGTTTTCTTTTACTTCTTCGTATTTTTGTGCTAGTTTTTCTTCTTTCTTTTCTTTTGCTATTGGAATCATTTTTTGTAAGACATCATATAGGAAAAATCCTAGCCAAACACTTTCTCCTTTTCCTTTGTTTCCTACTGTGCTCATGCCGTCATTCCAATCTCCTGTTCCTATTTTAGGTAAACCATGTTCCCCAAAAGAAAAGCTATGCTCTATGGCTTTTTTACAGTGTTCCCATATGCTTTCTTTGTGGTCTGATTCTGGATAATAGTCGTATCTTTCTTCCTCTCCTTCTTTTAGTACTTCTCCTTTTAGATAGTTTGTTTCTTCTTCTAATAAGGACCAATCCCCTGTAAAGCTTATATATTCTGCTACCGTGTAGGGAAGCCATAATAGGTCATCAGAAAATCTTGTACGAATTCCTCTTTGTGTGTCTTCATGCCACCAATGCAAGACGTCTCCTTCTTCAAATTGATGTTTACTTGCGAGTAAAATTTGCTGTTTCATAAAGTCTGTATTTATATATTTTAATCCTAGTGTGTCTTGCAATTGGTCACGAAAACCAAATGCACCACCCGATTGATAAAATCCAGATTTTGCCCACAGTCTTCCGGACAATTGCTTGGTAAGGAATCCATCCATTTAGCAAAATATTAATAGACTCGATTGGTGTTTGTACTTGTAATTTTCCTAAAGATTGATTCCAATATCTTTTGGTTTCTTCTAATTTTTCTCTGCTATTAGAAATATTGGTATATTGATATGCTTTGTCTTGTATTTCCATTAGCGAGCTTCCGGCTCCTAATACAAAGCTTATTTCTTTACTTTCAAAACTTTCCAAAGTAACAGAAATTTGAACTGCTAGGATGGTATCTCTTCCCAATCCATTTTCATTATCTAATGCAACACAATTTAATCCATGGGGATTTGCAATTCCGCCTTCTCCCATAAAGAATGTTTTGTTTCCAGTGTAAGAAGTTATTTTTTCGCTACTAGATAGATAACAAATGCGGTCACCAAATGTTTCGTTTGCTAAATTTTTTGCATACACTAAATTGGCGTTTTCTTTCCACCTAATGTTGATTTTTCCATTGGATTTTAGTTCGTCTTCGTCCAAGACGGGCTTAATATAATAGATTAATTTTAAATTTCTTCTTTCTGGTAATCTATTTTTTAAGGTTAGTAATTGTATTTTCATACTTTCGTCTAATGGTACAAATACAGTCATTTCTTGTCCTAGTCCATTGCTTTCGTGAGAATAATTGCAATATCCAAAACCAAATCCTGCTTTATATTCTTCTTTGTCTGGTTTACCTACTGCTTGTAAGGTCCAACTTTCTCCTTTTTCTTTGTCTTGTATATATATCATTTCTGATGGAATATCTTCTACTGGCATGTTAGACCAAGCAGTTAATCTATGAAGTCTACTATTTTTATCCCATGTAAAGCCACCACCACTATCGGTTACCAAGGTCCCAAACTTAGGATTTGCTAATATATGGCTCCAAACAGTAGGCAATTTTTGTTCTTGATTTACATGCATCAAAAACTCCTTACCGTCTTCTGTAAATCCTCCATATTCGTTATCATATTTTATTTTTCTTGTTTCTGCAAGGCTATGGAATGTAGGCTCTTGCCAAGGAATAGGCAATTTATTTTCTTCTAGTCCAATATTTTTTCTATTTTCTATCCATTCTTCTTTTGCATCTTGTAATTGGGATTTTATTGTTCCTAAATGACTATCTAAAATAAAGTTTGCTCTAAATTCTAGTGCATCTTTATGTTCTATTTCTTCTTCCTTTAGGATAAAAATTCCGCCATATTGGTTTCGCATATAACCTAAATGACTATTGGCAATTACGTTTTCTATTCCTTCTTTCACATATTCTTCATAGGTCTTTTTTTCTTCGTCTAGAATTACCAAATCTATTTTAATGTTTTTCAGAGAATAATATTCATATGCTTTCATGGCTTCTTTTAATACATCAATATCTCCTATTTCTTTTATTTTAACAAGTAATATTGGTAGGTCCCCAGAAATACCGTATTTCCATAGTTCACTTTGCGGATAAATTCTTGCCGGTAACTTTGGCATACGTAGTGCTTTTAGTGGATTAATAAACAATAAAAAGGTTAGCAATTGTTGGTAAACTTCTATTTGTTTTCCTGTTAAACCAATATATCGATTTTCCGCTTCTACCTTTGCTTTAGAAAGTTCCATTTCTTTTTCGATGCTTTCTTCACAGCGGAATTTTTGCAAATTAGTAATTGCTGTTTCCTTTGTTTCTGCGACACTTAGGATTAAATTTAAGTGTACGGTTTCTCCTGGTTTTATTTTTATGGTCTTTTTTAAGCAAATAGCAGGGTCTGTTACAAGACCTAAGTTTCTAGAAAACGGCTTAGAATTTGCTATCATTTTAGGAAGTCCTAAATTTCCTCTTCCTAATATTTTTTCTTTATCTATTTCATATTCTAACTCTCCTATTGTTTCTTTTATTGTATACAAGGTAGTTGCCAAATATAGCTCTTGTTCTTTATTGGTTCTTGTTTTTCTTTTTGCCAGTATCATTTCTATTTTTGGGTCATATGCAAATGTCAAAAATAGATTGTTAAATGCCATATGGGAGTAATCCGCTTCTGGCTTTGATAAAATTGGTTCAAAATAACTTGTTACTTCTAGTGTTTCTTCTCCATTTCCTAGATTTTTAATAGATAACCTACGAATTTCCACATTTTCCTTGGTGGCAGTAAATATTTTTAAAGTGGTTTCCATATCGCCATCTTGTCTTATTAGTTTACTACTATCTGGTGCAAAAATCGTTTTACGTTTGTCTGGCTTTGCTAAATATTGCATTTGACCAGTAGCCCAAATTCGTTTGGTACGTATATTTTTTAAGAAAAAGAAAATTCCTTGTTCTTTATCACTGGTTTCTTTATATCGGTTAATCCAAATATCTTTATATTTACTATACCCTTCTCCTTTTTCGTTTACTACTACTGTATACTCTTCACTAGCAATAACATTGGTATTTACAAAATCAATATCTGTTTTACTATACACACGTTCTGTATAGTCTTCATAATCACGGTATACAAGCTTTGGTGGTTTTTCTTTGCGCTGTTTGGTAATAATCATATTTTCTGGCATTCTTTCTTCTAGTAAAATGCTAACCGCTTGTATTTCACTATTTTGCATAAAACGTTTTGGCATTTTGTTGTCTTTTAATAAATTTGCAATAGATACTAAAATTAATCCCTGATGATGTGCCATATAGGTTTTAATAATTTCTCTTTTTTGTTTTGGTTTTAAACGGGATGGAGTATAATCAATAGCTTCATAAAATCCGTAATCTCCTAGCATACCTTGCTTTTCTAATTCTTTTATATTGTTTACTACATTTTTAGGTTCTTGGGTAATTGCTAAAATACTTCCATAGGGAGCAACAACCATTTCATCTGCTAAGCCTCTTTTTAGTCCTAACCATGGAATACCAAAAGATTTATATTGATAGTTTCCATTTAAGTCTTTTAAATTAAAAGCAGATTCAGAAATCCCCCATGGAATTCCCAGCTTTTTCGTGTACTCTTGTTGGGAATACATCATAAATTTACAAGATTCATCTAATAGGGTTCCTTCGTAACTTGGTAGAATAATATTTGGCATTAAATATTCAAATGCTGTACCTGCCCATGAAATAAGTCCTTTGTGTCTATTTAAAATTGTTAAACTTCTACTTAAATTGTTCCAATGCTTATACGAAACATCTTTTTTACTAATCGCAATTAAGCTAGCACTTCTTGCTTCGGATGCTAATAAATCGTAATACGAATCTTCTAGCTGGTTGGTTTCCATCGAAAATCCTATTGAAAATAGTCTATGTTCCTTACTATATAATTTACTAAAATCGGTATTTTGTATTAGGTTTTCTGTTACTTCTAGCATATACTGTATTTGCTCTCTTGTTTCTTTTGCTAGAGATTGTTCCTTTTCTTTCTCCTGTAGCAAAAATGTTTTTACAGCATATAGATAACTTACAAAATTTCCACTATCTACGGTAGAAACATAGGCTGGTTTTAATGGTTCTAATGTTTGAATATTATACCAGTTATATAAATGCCCATTCCACTTAGAAAGTACCTCTATTTTTTTTAGCATGGCATATAACAATTGTATTGTATCTGTTTCGTTTTCTAGTCCTAAATCATAACTACTTATAACGGCTAATAATCCTAGCCCGATATTGGTACTAGAAGTTCTTTTTACCACTTTAGGAATTCTATCTTCTTGATAATTATCGGGTGGTAAATAATTGTTTTCTTCTACTAAATAGTCTTTAAAATATTTCCATGTTCTTTTGGCAATATCTAGTACATATTCTCTTTCACTTTTTTCTAGTTCTTCTATTTTCTTTGGTGCTGGTATTGGCTTACTAATGTACCACATCATCCCCGGTGTAATGAGCCATAAAATACCTAGCACTTCTATCGTTACATAAAAGAAGGAAGAAAGATGCATACTTCCTATTACTAGTAAGAAAACTCCCATTATTACTTGTATCCACATTGTTTTATAGTAAGAAAGTAAGTCTGTTTTTGCTTGTCTTTCTGCTTCTTCTGCGGTTGTCCATTCTAATAAATTTTGATGAGATATATGCTTACGATACCATGTTTTTACAATAGCGTTACTACTTATATAGGCTTTGTATGGGATGCAACCCAAATTCATTATGCCACGAAGTAAGCTAGCCTTCAATCCTGTATAAACTGGCGAAAACGTTATTTGTGTTTGCTGACCATCTTTTTTAAAGACCACATGATGAATCACATCTAACAAAGATGGTAAAATAGAAAATAAAAGCATCAGCCATAGAATAGAAAGCAAAGGAAAACTTCCTAAGCTTGCCACTGTTACGAGTAAAATTCCTAAACTTAAAAAAATATCTACACTGCTTCTTACTAAATTATCCCATATTTTGTACTTAGAAAGTGTATTTAATGGGTTGTATTGTTTATTTCCTTGCTTATCTTTTACGGTTTTCTTAAGCCATGCCGTAATTTGAAAATCTCCTCTTATCCACCTATGCTGTCTTGCCATAAAGCTATTATATTTAAACGGAAATCCATCTAATAATACAATATCGGTTGCAAGACCACACCTTAAATAACTTCCTTCTAATAAATCATGACTTAAAACAGTGTTTTCCGGAATAGCATTTGCAAGTATTTTGCTAAAAACAGCTACATTATAGATTCCTTTTCCTGTAAAAATTCCTTCTCCAAAATTATCGGCATAAAAGTCGGAAATAGCATTGGTATATAAGTCCGTTCCTCCAGCTCCTGCAAATATTTTGGTAAACTTGCTTTTTCTACCTGCTGTTATGTGTATGCCCACTCTGGGTTGTATTAGTGCATGTCCGCCTATTACTCGTGTTTGTTCTTTGTTTAAGACTGGTAAATTAAGAATATGACTCATGGCTCCAATTAATTCTATTCCAGAATGTAAGCTTAGGTCTGTGTCAGCATCTAAGGTAATAACATATTTAATATGTGGAATCTTTTTTGTGCCTTCTTGTAAATAGTTTTTAATACTGTTGTATCGAAATGGGTCTTCTATTTTACCTAAAATATACTCATTAAATTGATTTAATAACCCTCTTTTTCTTTCCCAGCCTAAATATTGTTTTTCTCCTGGATTCCATACTCGTTTTCGGTAAATAAAATGAAATTTTGGGAATTCTTCTTCTTTGTATTTTTGATTTAATTTTTGTATTTCTTCTATTCCTGTTTGAATTACTTCTCCATCTACTTCTTCTTTTTCATTTTGGCTACTGGTACAATCCCCCAGTAAAGCAAAATATAAATTAGGTGATTCATTTGCCAAATAATATACTTCTAATTTTTGAATCAATTCTTTTACTTTTTCTTTCGAATTTACAATGGTAGGAATTACGATAAAAGTAGCATCTTCTTTTGGTACTCCTCCTTGCATTTCTAGTTTAGGAATAAGCTTTGGTTTTACTATTTTTCCTGCTATATATTGTATTATTTGCACAAGAGCTTGATTTATTGGAATGGCAAGTAATATTGTAAATAGTATTCCTAACAGGTAATTTCCAGTTTGTTTGGTTACATAGATTCCTACTAAAATACTAAGGATAATGGTAAGTGTAAAAAGACAACATACATATTGAACTGCCTTTTTGCCTGACTTTTTTCTTTTTTTCCCTTTCATTCCTAATGCGGTATATAACTCTGTAATTCCTTCCCCTATTAAGTAATACCCAATATGGGTTTTCTTTTGGTTTTCTATCGTATTTTCCATTCTATTTTCTTGTATTTCTTGCTTTGCGGTTTGTGCAATTTCTACTGTTTTTTTAGCAATATAAATTTCTGCCATTTTACTTTTTTTAGCTATTTCTTTTATAGTATTACGGTAATAGGTTTTGGTAGAATAATCCATTTTGTCATATACCCCTGCTGGGTCTTGTTTTAAAATTTCATTTGTTCCATTAATTTCTTCAAAAATTTCGGATAGGTTAATATGCATTAAATCTTTGATACTTCTAATACAATTTCCTATTAGAACTTTTTTAGATGCCATATCAAAATGTTCTTTTTTTATAATTTCTGCTATACTTGTACCCATTTTACTTGCTTGTTCTTCTAATATGTTTAAAAATGGAATTGCTTTTTTTCCATAACGTTTTAGCCTAAAAGACATATATTCCATAAAAGGATATTTGTCTGTATAACCAGAAACTCTGGAGCGATATGCTGGAACATTTTGAAATCGTAGTTCTTCTTTTTCTTTGTTTTCTACTAATCTTTCCAAAATATTTTCTACACGATATTTTTGCATTTGACTACTATAAATTTTTTCACATACATACCTTATATTTTCTAACAAAGAAATTTGAAGAAAGGTGCTAATATTCCAAATTTCTTCCATACTAAATGCTTTCTTTTTTTGATAGCTCATTAATAAGTCTACTAATGTGTCGTCTTCTATTTTTCCTTCGGTGTAGGCAACAATTTCGGAAGAAACTACATATACTCTAGCAAATCCATGATAAGGTCCTTCCGCTAATCCTATAAAATTAACATACTTCTTTTTATCTAAGTTTTTTACAATGGTTTTGGCTGTTTCTTCTATTAAATAGAAATTGTCTAATATCCATTCTCCTGCTGGATGAATTGGTATTTGCAATTTTACATGTTCATTTAACATTTGGTATACTTCTTCTATTACTTCTAAGTTTTCTATTACTCTAGGAATAGGGTAAGTGGCCTTATCGGAATATTCTGTTAAAATATGCTCTGCTGCTATTTTTTCTAAATAATTTTCTAATTGTCTTTTTTCTAATACCGTTCCTTTTCTATTTAAAATTCGTTCCATTTGGGTACTCACTCCTTAAAATTTAAGTGTTTTCACTTTCTTTTTAAGATTAGTTTTTCCCTTCTTTAACAATTTTATGCAAGACATGCAAAAAAGGAAAGAATGTACAATCCTTTCCTTTTTATTTTTAATTTTTATTTTCTTATTTATTGGTATTATTTTTTCTGTAATTGATATAAGCTACAATACCTGCTACTACTAATACGGTAGCTGCTACTGCAAAATAAACATCTATAGAGCCTGTTTTTGGTAAGTTTTTATCTGCAGTGGTATTAGATGGTTTTACTACAGTTCCTCCTGTATTGGTATTGGTTGTAGTATTTGTATTTCCTGTTGTATTTCCACTTTGGATAGAAAGAGAAATAGTTTTATCTGTTTCGTTTACCAAAGTAGTTCCCTCACTAGAGGTAATTTGGGTAAATTTGATTTGTGTAGATTTTGCAGTGATATTTTCTTTTACCTTTAATTTGATTGTTCCTATGGTTTGGGTTTCTTTTACACCACCAGATAGGATAACAGCTAAAAAGGTACCTTGTCTATCTGTTTCTTCGTCGTTATACGTAATAGTCCAGTTATTTTGACTAGAAATATCACTACTGGTTACTTTTTCAAATACTGCATCATCATAAGATAATACTCCTTGTAAAGTATTAATACCATTTTCTCCTACATTAATGTTAGATACTCCTAATGTAATGGTTACTTCGTCTCCTGGTTTTAATGTACTAGTATTTGCTGTAACATTAAACTTGAAACTATAATCTGCAGCAGTATCTGTTGTTGTATTTGTTGTATTTGTAGTGGTATTGGCAGTAGCATTTGCCCCTGCATTATTTGCTGGCTCTGCTGCATGTGCCATATTTCCTCCCATTATTAAGGTTACGGCAAGTAGTAAGCTACTTCCTGCTCTTAAAAATTTGTTCATGTTTCTCAAATCCTTTCATCTCTTTTTGTTTTTTTCATCTTCTTTAGTATGTACTAATTTTTCCATTTTTATTATATCATAAATGTCATTTTGTACAAGCTTTTTTCTAAAAATATTTCTGTATTTATATGAATATTTTGTTTTACCGTATTTCCTTGGTTATCTACTACAGAAAAAGTGTACATACCAGTTCTAGGAACAGTATACGTTCCTTGTGCATCTATGGTAGCCTGTCCATTTGGTAAGACTACTTTATAAATTCCGCTTTCGGTATCTTCTGCTTCCCAATGAATTTGATTTTTATGTTCTGGGTCTACTGTTAATGTTATGGTTGGTTTTTTGATATCTACTACTTCTGTTGTTGCTGTCTTTGCTAGTGATATTGTTGTATTTCCTTTTTCTTGGATATTATCTACTCGTATTGTTATTTGTTGTACTCTACCACAAACATCATAAACTAAAAATGTATAATCTCCATTGGCTGTTGCCACATAACTTCCTTCTTTAGTTTCAGAATATGTTCCATCTGGTAATACAATTTGACTAAAACCATTTCCTTCGTCTAAAATTTTCCAATTTAATGTTAGGCTATCTGTTACCATATTTTCTGTTTCTTTGGTAATTTCTACTTGTATTTGTTTTGGTTCTTGGTCACCTATTACTAAGTTTAATCTACGTTCATTACCTACATTATCATAAGCAATAAATGTATAAATACCATTTTTGGTGATTGGATAACTTCCTTCTTCGTCAATACTCTTTTCTCCACTTGGTAGTATTAGTTCTCGTATACCACTTAAAGTATCAGACATTTTCCAGCAAATATTGCTTCCTACTTGCTCTAATTGCAAGGTAGGTGGAATTTTATCAATATTGGTTACTTCATAAGTTACCATACTGTTGTTTCCTAAATTATCGTATGCTAAAAAGGTATATTCACCGTTTTTGGTAGCAGCATAATCTCCTTCTGCTTCTTTGCTTAAGGTAGAATCTGGTAAGACTACTTCTCTTAAACCACTTTGGTTATCTACCGCTTTCCAATGTAAGGTTACATCTCCATTGGTCCATCTGGTGGTATCTGGGGTTACTTCTAATGTAGGCGCTAGTTTATCAATATTGGTTACCTCTATGGTATAAATTCCTTCATTTTCTACATTATCATATGCTAAAAAGGTATAACTTCCGCTTTCTTCTACCACATAATCCCCTTCTGCTTGAAACGATACAAGCGAATTTGGTAATACAATTTGCTTAAATCCACTTTGAGTGTCTGTCATAGACCAGTGAATAGTTACATTTCCAGCAGTCCATTCATTTGAATCTTGGGTAAGTATTCCTTCTGGCGGAGTTTTATCTATATTGGTAATCGTTTTAATAGCTGTGGTAATGTTACCTACATTATCTGTTGCAATAAAAGTATAATCTCCATTTTGTGTTACTACATACTCTCCTGAGGATTCTGTTGTGATAGCTCCACTTGGTAATTCTACCTGTTTAAATCCACTTTGTTCATCCCAAAAATTCCATGTGATAGTAACTTTATCGATAACCCACTCTTCTGGTGTATGAGAAAATTCATAACTAGGTCCATCTCTGTCTATATTGGATACAATTACTTCATAATTTGCTATATTCCCCGCATTATCCTCTAATACAAAAATATAACTTCCATTTTCTGTAACAGTATAAGCTATTTCCGTATCAGTAACATATTCTCCATTTGGTAATTGGACTTGTTTTACTCCACTTTTATCATCTGTTACAATTAAATGTATTGTAACGTCTCCCGCTGTCCAATCTGACGGTAAAAGTGCGTGAGTAGCAGTTGGTGGAAGAAGGTCATCTTGAACATTAATTTGTAATGTAACTGGTACAGACATATTTCCTTTATCATCTGCAGCCCATATTTGTAAAGTGTGTATACCTCCTTTAATTCCATCTGGTAATGGAATCATTACGTCGTATCGAACTGCTGAGCCATTAGGTCTATGACCAGAAGAAATTGTTTGCTCGTTTCCTCCATCTATAGCATATTTTACAGATACAATATCACCATAATCTTGATCATTGACATATCCTGCTATTCCCACACTTTCAAATGTAAAATACTGTTCCTTTAAGGTACTATCTACAGTTAATGTTGGTGGATTATTTAATTCTCCCATTCCTATCAATGCAGAGAATTCCAATGTCTGTCCTGGCTCTATTCTTCTATTTTGCCATGCAAATGCCATTCCAGAATCTCCTCGTCTACCAGAATTTGTATATACAAAGCTTCTTGAATTATTCCATCTATTTTCATATCTTATTTCATAGTTTCCAAACCAATAACTATCTACATCAGTTACGGCATAAGAATTTCTACCTATAAAAGTAAAAGCATATCTACCATCTGTCATTAAGAAACCTCTATCACCTGCTAAATTAGTTATAGGTGCGAAATCATCATCGTCAATTTGTATATCAGCATAAGTGGACACACCTACTGTTTGTGCACTTCCAGAATTGTTAGTAATTCTATGGGTTACTTTTACGTAATTTCCATTACTAACATATGTTAATAGTGTATTACAAGTAATTCCTCCTCCGCTTCCATATCCATTACGTACATTATATTCTGAAGAGCCTACTCTTAAAACAGTATCATATCCATGATCTGCAAAGGTTGTTTGAACCCCACTACCCCAAATATTAAAATTACTACCTTGTGTATAATAAGCATTCATAATGCCTGCATCACTTTGGGGAGTTATAGAAAATATTAGGAGAATAATAAATACTATAACAAAAATTATTTTATATATTTTCTTTGACATTTCTTATTCTCCTTTCTTCTTATACTATTGAACTTTCAATTTTATAGTTTATATTCCTTCCACTACATATAATAGACTCTATAATAGTACGTATGTAACTTTCTGTTCCTTCTAACATTTCTTCCTCAATCATAAACACATTATCTGCTTCTGATTTGTTTTTTATTGCTATTTTTCTTCCCACTGTTGAACCTTCATTAATGTTTTCTTCACAAATATTTTCATTAAGGAACATTACTTTAGAATTATGCTTCCATGTTGTTCCACTTCCATAACGATATGTTGAAATCAATATTTCTAAGTCTTCTGGGAAGTATTCAAACAATTCTGTTCGATGTCCATCTTTTCTCATAATAGATATCTTTCCATACAATTTTGCATTACTTCCTTTTATCTCACTATTTACTTGAATAAATTTGCTTGCATTACTACTACTAGTATCTGAGACAATAAAATTTGCACCACTATTTACTCCCATATTTTCTCGCTCAATGTCAAATGATGTAATATCAATTTCTACATATTCAATATCGTCATAATCTAACCTTCCAGGCTTAGCTTTTATTGCCTTTGATGTAGATTTATTACCTGCATAATCTTCTACGACTATAAAACACTCATGTTCTTTTGATTCTTGCTTTTCTGCTAAGTATTCTACATTTGTACTATAGTTTTCTATTGTTTTATATAGCTGTCCATCTATATAGAAATAATATTTTTTAACATTTGAAATCATATCTTCTCCGTGAGCTATTAAATTAAAGCTGGTTCCTGTTTTTGCTCCTACGCTTAACTCAGCTGTTTCTGGTGCAGTAGCATCTCGTTTTATGGTTACTACCGTTCCTGCTGATTTGTTACCTGCTTCATCATAGCTATAGGCAATAATGTTATAAACACCATCTTCTAATAATTCGATTCTTTCGTCTTTGGTAATATCTACTTCGTCACGACTAATTGGTCCTGACATTTTATAGGTGGTTCGTACAATTGGAGAACCTCCATCTTCTGTTCCTACAGGTAATACTTGTAATAATACATTACTAATATACCATTCATTCGTAGGATCTGCTTTATTTCCTTCTACTACTTGCACTTGTGTTTTTTCTGGTGCTTGTTTATCTATTTTTACCGTATAGGTTTTGTTACTTGTTCTTCCTGCATTGTCCATAGTGGTTACTGTTACGGTATAAGTTCCTTGTTCTTCTATTGTAGTTTCTTTATTGGTATCTTTGGTTTCTTTTGGTCCGGTAATAGAATAGGTTGTTTTTAAAACTCCACTTTGATTATCTTTACCGTTATCGGAAATAGCCATCCATACAGATTGGTTTGTCCAAGAATTATTCGTATAACTATTTCCTTCTTTGTTGTTTAATTTCATTTCTAGACTTCCTACTGTTGGGTTTGTTTTGTCTATTTTAATTACAACCGTTTCTGCATCAGATTTGTTGCCAGCTTTATCTATGGTGTAAGTACGCACGGTATAAGTTCCTTCGTTTTGGAGAGTCATACTTTCTCCGGTTTTTAGGGTAGATTCTGCTATTTGTGCATCTCCACTTACTACATAAGATACTTGTTCTGCTCCTGCAATACCAACATCTTTTCCTGCTGTTATGGTAATGGTTACATCTCCTGTATACCACTGACTATCCTTTAATAGTTTTTCTCCTTCTATTTTTAAGGTAGGTTTTGCTGGCGCTCTTTTATCAATATTTACAATAAATTTAGAAGTGGTTACATTTCCTGCTTCGTTTTTTGTAGTAATAATAACGGTACTAGTTCCTTCTTTGGTAAGCACAATTGGCTCTTTTCTACCTTTTTCTACTACATTGCTTCCGGTTACTTCATAGCTTACCTCTAATCCTTTTTCTGGTGTTTTTAGAGCAATGTATACATTTTGGTTAGTATAACTACCTTGTACGTAGTCTTTTCCAGATTCATTATTTAGTTTTGCAATAAGATCTCCTGCTTTTGGAGCTGTTTTATTAATGGTAAAGGTTACGGTGGTTACAGAAGATTTTGTACCTTCTTTGGAATACGTATATGCGGTAATAGTATACGTTCCTTCTTTTGTAAAAGTAAGTGTTGTTCCACTTTTTACTTCTGTTTCTGGTACCGTTTCTGCTCCAGATACTTGGTACATGGTTTTTAAATTTTCTACACCAGTTGAAGTATTTTCTGTAATTTTTACGGTTACATCACTTAAATAATAATTTTCGGTGTTAGACTCTCCTTTAATTACCTCAATACTTGGTGCTACTGGTTTTAAAATATCGCCTACATCTAATGTACCAAATACAATGTATTTAATAAGAGCAGATACATCTCTTTGGTCTATTACACCATCTCCTGTGATGTCACCAGAAAGCTTATTTAAGCCTTCTAGTTCATAGCCTTTCATACCTATTACGCATTTAATAATACGGTTTAGTTCTATTTGATTGGCAATACCATCACTATTTAAGTCTCCAATGACACTAATATGATATATGTCTTTGCTTCCTTCATAGGTAAATACCATGTTGGTTGCTACATAGCCTTCTGTTACTTCTTTGGTTTTCTTTTCATCTGTGTAAATATGAATATTTTCCGCTTTTTGTGAAAATTGATTTTTAAAATCGGTTATACTTACTTTTGGTGGAATTCGTGAAATTGTTTTATTTAAGTCGGAAACTAGAAACACATCAGAAGTAAGGGATGTTGCTGCTTGTACTAGCATGCTACTGGTTATAAGTAGTATAAAAATGATTCCTGCAATGATTTTCTTTTTCATCCTAGTTACCTCCTTCATTTACTAAATTATTGGCTGTTTCTACATCGTCTTTTCCTAATTCTAATGTGTACTCTATACTTTCGTTACCCAATGCATCTCTAGCCTTTATTTTTATGGTATAACTATCTAATTCTTCTACATTTGCATATCTCATTTCTGTTGCTGTTATCCATCCAGACCAACCTTGATTGGTTCCTGTACAATAATAATTGAATTCAACACCAACATTTCCTACGCCCCAGTCTGTGATCTCACCTATTTTAATAATAACATTATTATCAAATGTTTTTTTAGCTTCCATTGTTCCTATTACAGGTCCTGAATTATCAAAATAAAATGCTTCACTTCTTGTCAATGTAAGATTTCCAAATTTATCTTCTGCTGCTATCCATAAAAACCAATAGTTTCCATCTACTCCATCATATGATAGTGTCTCTCCGTTATGGAAAGTGTTTGTCAAATTTTCCTCAATAAATTCTTCAATTTCAACAGCACCTGGCATATAGTCTCTCTGTAACCATGCATATCTCAAGCTGATATCATCTACTGTACTACCTCCTGTATCTTCTACTGTTACCTTGACTTGATGACCATGTGCCCATGTAGCATTCCCATTTGGGCTAAATGTTACTGTCGGAGCAGTTGTATCTTGAATAATTTCGTATTGTCTAGTGGCTTTATTACCTACATTATCTTCTGTTGTAATAGTAATTATACTTGTTCCTGTTTCTGTCAAAATACTTGATGTAGTTCTTCCCGCAGGAACAACATTTGCTCCCGTTACTTCATAACTGCTAGATTTGTGACCGCTATGTGCATCTGTTCCATTTATTAATTCTATGTAAATATTATCACCTACTAAAACACCTGGCTTATAGTCTGCTCCTCCTGCATTTCCTCTTTTAAATATCATTGTAGCTGCTTGAGGTGGGGTATTATCAAGATAAAATGCATTACTCCTTGTAATGGAAGTATTTCCAAGTTCATCTTTTGCTAAAATCCACAAATACCAATTATTACCACTTACATCTTTTTTTAGCACTTCTGCACCATTTTGTAAACTTGTATTAAAACTAGACTCTAATGGAGTTGCGGTACTTTGATTCCATTGATATTTGATACTAGACTCATTTACTGTACTTCCTCCTATATCTTCTACTGTTACTGTCGTTTTATGTTCTTTTTTCCACTCTGTGCTTCCATTTAAACTAAATGTAATCATCGGTCCCTGATTATCAAAGACAAATTGACCACTAATTTTTTCTGAACTAGTATTTCCTGCATTATCTTGTACAGCTCTTACATGTATATATCTCACTCCTGTTATATCTTTTCCTATTTCAAAACTTTTTCCTGATTCATATTTCTTCCATTCTCCACCTATTGCAACAGTATTACTGGTTGATAAATAGTATTCATATTGATTATCTGCTTTTAATCCACTTCCTTGCTCGTTTACAGTAATTGTTACTTCGTTAACCTTCTGTGCACTTCCTTCATTCGGTGTGATTGTAATTTCTGGAGCTTTCCTATCTATTTGTACTGTCATGGACGTACTATGATTTTTATTACCTAAATCGTCTTCACATGCGTTTTCCATTACAATAACTTGTTGAACATCATTTTGACCTTGTGTAGTATTTACTTCTAAAGTATATGTACTATTACTAATCTTTGTAAAAGTTCCTTTAATTCCATTTACTACATTTATATCTTCTCGTGTAAATCCAATTACATCTTTACTAAATGTAAATGTATACAATATCTTTCCTGCATTTGTTATGCCCTCTACAGAAGCTGTAATGGTACATATTGGCACAATCTTATTAATCTTTACAGTATAAGTTCTACTACTTGTATTTCCCAAATTATCTTCTGTTGTGACAATTATAGTACTATTTCCTTCTTGTGTTAAAATTGTTGGCTCTGTTGTACCTGCCGCAATAACATTTGCACCAGTTACTTCATATGATGTTATCTTGTGTCCACTATATTCATCTGTACCGTCTACTAATTCTATATAAACATTATCATTAGTAACTGTATTGTTCACATATTCTGCTCCGTCTTTATCTTCTAGCTTCATAATTAATGTTCCAGCTATTGGTGCTGTATTGTCTAATGCGAATTCATTACTTCTTGTAATTTGTGTATTTCCTAATGCATCTTTTGCTAGTATCCATAAGTAGAAATTTGCACTGCTTCCTTCTGCCTTTTTAATTTCCTGTCCGTTTTGGAAACTTTCTGTAAAACTATTTTCTGCTGGTGGTAATGTATTTTCAGACCACATATATTTTAGAGAATTTTCGTCTACGATGCTTCCTCCTTTATCTTCTACTGTTACTATGGTTCCATGTCCTTTTTTCCACTCTGTATTTCCATTTTCTGCAAAAGTTACTTGTGGTGCTATATTATCTAATACAAAACCCTGACTTACAGCATCTAATGTATTTCCCGCTTTATCTGAAATCGTTTTTACATGAATGTAATAAGTACCTGTTAGCCCTTCTCCTATAGTAAAGGCTTTTTCTGGTTCGAAGTCTGTCCATGCTCCCCCTTCTAAGGTATCTTGTTTGGTAGATACATAGTACTGGTAAATGTTATTTTCAGAAAGTCCTGCTCCTATATCTGAAAGTGTTATTGTAATTGTATGGTTCTTAGCAATACTTCCTTCTTCTGATAGAATACTAGCTGTTGGTTTCACTCTATCAATTATTATAGAATTTGTTACTTTTTTATTGGAATTTCCTATTTGATTTGTACATGTACCCTCTTTTATAGTAACTACCTGTGTATTGTTTTGGTTTTCTTCGGTTGTTACCGTAATAGTAAAGGTAGTTTCATCTTCTTGTTTAAAGGTTTTCAAGGTTCCATTTTCTATTTGAATATCTTCTTTCGTAAATCCTACTACTTTTTCATTAAATACAATTGTATAGGAAATTGTTTCTGCATTGGTTAGTTCTTTTTCTGTTAAAATAGTTGCTTCTAATGCAGATTTACTAATTTTTATGGTATAGGTTCTTGTGGTAACATTTCCCGCATTATCTTCTGTTGTTACTACTAATTTACTAGTACCTTCTTTGGTTAATACCGCATCTTTTGTTGTACCTGCTGGTACGGTATTTGCTCCTGTTACCTCATAGGTTGTTTTCTTATGACCGCTTCCTACATCTGTTCCATTTACTAATTTTACATATACGTTTTGGCTTGTAATGGTATTTTCTTTATATTCTTTTCCATCTGGTGAGTTTTGAGTTAGGGTTACTGTTCCGGCTTCCGGATCTGTATTATCTAAGTAAAAGCTTTCGGATACCATAATATTTTGGTTTCCTCTTTCATCTTCTGCTAAAATCCAAAGATGCCAATCGTTACCTGTTCCCTTCTCTATTGTAATATTTTGTCCACTCTTAAATGGAGTAGTAATTTCTTCTGCAGTAAGTTTTTTATCTCCTTGTACCCATGCATATTTTAAAGAATCTGCTTTAATTCCTGTTCCTACATCTTCTATTGTTACTTTGGTGGTTTGTTTGGTTTTCCATGTCGTGTTTCCATTTGGTGCAAAAGTAATATTTGGTCCTCCGTTTTGTATATTAATATTTATTTTAGCTGGCATAGATTTTACGCCATCTTTTGAATAGGTATAAGCAAGGATTTGGTACATTCCTTTTTTAGTAAAGGTAAGAACTCCATCTTTTGGAATTTCTGTTTCTTCTTTTGTTTCAGAACCAGAAACAAGGTAGGTTGTTTTAACACTATCTTTTTCATTGGATGTAATTTTTAAGGTTACACCACTTACATAGTTTTCTCCTACTTTTTCTCCGGATACTACAGTGATTGTTGGAGTTTTTGGTCTTTCTATTTCTGGAATGTCCAACTCTCCAAATACAATGTAGCGAATAATAACATTAATATCTCTTTGGTCTACTAGGCTATCTCCTGTTAAATCTCCTGCTCTATAATAGATGCCGGTTAACTCTTTCCCCTTTAATCCGATAATATGTTTAATAAGCAAATTCAAGTCAATTTGATTTGCTTGTCCATCTCCATTAATATCCCCTATAACGCTTAAATCATAAGTAGTAGGATTATTATCTTGCTTTACTTGCATTTGTGTACTAACGTTTCCTGAAGTAATTTCTTCTTTTCCGTCTTTACTATATACATGTAGTTTGCTTACTTCTTCATCTAAATTTTCTTTAAAATTCTTTACTGGAGTGCCTGGCAAAATTCTAGCAACAAAATGATATAGCTCAGATACTAAATATTCAGAAGACGTTAAAATAGCATTAGAAGTCTGTTTGTTTGTTTCTTTTGGTGTTTCCTCTTTTTTAGACTCTTCTACTTTTTCCTCTTCTTGCTTTACTGTTTCTTTCTGACTATTTGCTTGTTTTGTTTCTTCCTTTTGTGTTGTTTCTTTCTTTTGCGTTGTTTCTACTTCATTGGTAGTCTTGCTTTTGTTGGTTTGCTCTTTGGTTGTTTCTGCGCCAACACTTACTATTGGTAAAAGGATGTTACATGCAATTGCAAAAATGATAAAAATACAAATTATCTTTTTCTTCATCATAATCTCCTACTCCTTTTGCTATCTATTCTATTTTATGGTAGCACTTTTTAAAATATAGGTAAATAGCAGGTTTTACCAATTGGACGGATTATTACAAACCATATTTTCCACTTTTATACGGATAGACCTTTTGTGAGTTTTTTCTTCGAATTTTATCATTTTGTTTACATTTTTGTTACATTTTCCAAGCTTTTTCTTAGTTTCTTTTTCCTTCTATTATTGGTATCCGTAGGAAATTTTAGAATTTTTCTCCATGGAACTTCATGTAAAAAGAAAGTTTAGACTTAAAACTTTCTTTTAATTTTTTTCTCTTTCATAAAAATAGTCCATGATGCCGGTATAAATTCCCCATGCTAGTTTGTCTTGGTATTCGTCTTGTAAGAGTAGTTGTTCTTCTTCTTTATTGGATAAGAAACCACATTCTACAATAGAAGTAGGGATTTCTACATGTTTCATAATATAAACATTGTCTAACTTCATGGCTACTCTTTTATTTTCTTTTTGAATAGCCTCATTTAGGTTTGTTTGGATAGATTTCGCAAGCTGAATACTTTGTTCTTTTCCCTCTTGATAAAAACATTGCCAGCCCCAATATTGTTCTTGTGGAATTTTATTTAAGTGTATAGATACAAAAATATCCGCACTGTTTTCGTTTCCTATTTTTACACGGTTATGGATGTCAGATATTTTCTTTTGTTTTAAGGTATCACTATCTAAGTCATAAATAGCATTTTCGTCTGACCTCGTTAATAATACCTCTGCTCCACTTTGTTCTAACAAGTTTTGTAGTTTTAATACAATTTTCAAATTCGTTTGGGCTTCTGTTGTACCATTACTGCTTTGTGCCCCTTCATCTGGTATTCCATGCCCTGCATCTAAAATAATCGTTTTGTTGCTAACTGGAAGCGAAACCGTAGAAACAGTATCTTCTTTCTTTTGGCTAGAAAATAATAGTCCAACAGATAAGCAAAATAAAAGCAGAACAGATAGTGCTATCATTCGCTTTTTTCTTAAGATAACCATAAAAACACCTCTTGCATATACTTTTACTTAAGTATATGTAGAGGTGCTTGGACTTTATGTAAAAATTATTGGTTTGGAGTAGATTTCTCTTTTAAGTAATTTTCTACTAATTCAATTAATTCCCTTGCGGTAACTATTTGTAATCTTGTTTCTTCATCTGTTGGAATAAATTCGTCATCATAATCGCTATCTTCTCTTACTTTGCTTGCTTGGCTTATTTTTTTACCTATCATTTTAGGAAACTTTTCTGTTTTAATATAGTGTTGATTAAAATAGGCTAAAACATCTTTATGTCTCTTAAAATCAACTCTTTCTAAAGCAAGTACGGCTTTAATTGCATGAAAGATAGCATAGTATGCTCTATTGTTTGCATTTAAGTATCTTCTATTTTTATAACTAAATTCTGCATCCGATAAATCTTGTTTTGCTCTTTCTAATCGATATTTGGCAAATCCACTTACTGTAATTTCTTCAGCCACGTATTACCACTCCTTCTTTTTGAACATTTGTATAAAATGGTATCACATTAATTCTCTCATTATATTTTTCAAGGTTTCTGACAACTGGAGAAATTACGATATCATTTTCTAGTTCTATATCACAAGCAATATCTCGTATTTTCATTCTATATTCTACCAGTTCTTCTTCCGTAAAGTCAGTCAGTATCATGATATCTAAGTCAGAATTTGCATTATAGTCTCCTCTTGCATAAGAACCATATAATATGACTTTTTTTAGTCTATTTCCTATTAAATTAGACACTTCTGTAACAAATTTATTTATGATAGTATCAATTTTATTTGTCATACGTACTCCTCCTTCTATTTACATTAAATCATAAATCCTCTGAAATAGCAACTAGTAAATTAGCTATTTTTACCAAAAAGAGGATATCCTTTATTTAGGAATCCTCTTTTTACTATATTACCCTTTTATTTCTTTTTGTTCTTCTTGCGATAACTTACTAACATGCCTATAGTGATAGCTATTACTACTTCTACAATACCTACTACTACTATTCTGTCTCTGCTGTCTAGTCCGGATGCTATGGCTATCATCATTTGTGCTTTAGAGGTATCGTCTTCTTTGCTCATGTCTTGGTAGCCTGCCGGGTTGCTTGTTTTGCTTAAGATTACGATGTTGTCTTTCATTCCTATGTTCTCTCCTCCTCCGTCCCAACGTAATACTATTTCTATTTCTTTGTATTTACCTGGAGCAATTGGTTCTTCTTTTAAATCTTCTGTTACTAGAATGCCTTTATTTTCCTTCCAGGTTAGTTTGTTGTCTTTTGGGTTTAGGTGATAGCCTAATGGTATGATTTCTGTTAGTTTATCTACTGTTCCTTCTATTTCTCCCTTGTTGGTAATTCGTATTTTGTAGGTTACTTTTATTTGACTTGTTTCTGTTTTTGTTCTATGAATATCTATTTTGTATATTTCGTCTTTTGTTTCTAAGCTCTTGGCTGTTTGGGTAATTCCATCTAAGCTTACTTTAGATACCCATTTGTCTACTGCTAAATTAAAGTTTTGTTTTTCGTAGTAGTAGATAACTGTTATTTTGTCTTTGGTCATTTTTCCTTTGGTGTTTTCTGTTTGTTCTACTAGGTTATAGTATGTTATGTCTTTTGCTTTGGTTTCATATGGGTCTCCTACATAACCTTGTAGTGTTTCAGATTCTGCTAGTATATTACCACTTGTTTTTTCTAGATATTGTACTTCTACGTTTACTTTTTTTCTGTAATAGTATTGTACTACAATATCTTTGTTTGTCATTGTTCCTGTAGCATTTTTTGGTACTTCTACTAATGTATAACCATCAAATTCTTTTTCCTCTGTTTCGTATGGATCTTTCTCGTATCCTTTTATTTCTTCTTGGTCTAGTTTTTCTCCTGTGTCTTTGTCAATGTATTCTACCGTTACTTTAGAAAGTTTTACATAGTAGTAAATTACCTCTATTTCTTTTTCTTGCATTGTTCCTTTGCTGTTACTTGGTAATTTTTCTTTTACTAGCTCGTATCCACTAAATTCTCTTGCTGGAATATGATAACTATCTCCCACATTTCCTTTGTGTTCTTCTTTTGCTAGTTCTTTTCCACTTGTAATATCGATGTGTTTTTCTATTACTCCACCAGATTTTTTGATGTAGTAGTAAGTGACTACTGTTTCTGTTTGATAGCTTCCATCTTCGTTTTTAGTAATCGTCATATTGCCTTTCCAGTTGTTTGGTATTTTTTCTAAACTATAGTTTTCAAATTGTTTTTGTTCTGTTTCGTATGGATCGTTTTCGTGTCCTTTTAGTATTATGTCTGGTACTAATTTTTCTCCTGTTTGTTTATCTATATACTCTACTCTTACTTGGGCTTTTTTACTATAGTAGTATTTTACTTCTATTCGTTCTTTTGTCATGTTTCCTTTATTGTTGGTTGGAAGTTTTTCTTCTACTACATCATATCCTGCAAACGTTTTGGCTGGAATATCGTATGGGTCTCCTTCATTTCCGGTATGGGCTTTACTGTCTAGTATTTCTCCTGTTATTACATCAATATGTTTTTCTATTACTCCTGCGGAGATGTGTGCATAGTAGTATTTAAGTATAATTTCTTCTTTTTCCATTGGTACATTTGGTTTTTCTGGACTTTGCACTAGTACATAACCTTCAAAATCTTCTGCATGTGTTTGGAAAATATCTCCTACTACGCCTTCCTTAGTTTCTTGTTTTAGAATGGTTCCTGTTTCTCTATCAATATGTTGTACCGTTGCTTTGGTATTTGGTAAGTAATAGTAGATAACAATAATTGGTTCTTTACCCATGGTTCCTTTTACGTTGTTTGTACTTTCTACAAAGGTGTAGTTTGGTATGTCTTTTTTATTTGTTGTATATTCCTTTCCTTCATGTCCCGGAATTATTTCTTGTTTTGCTAATACTTGGTTATCTGCTGTATTTTCTGGTGTATTATCTTTTTCTAGGTATTTGATAATTACCATACTGTCTTGTGAGTAATAGTAGATAATTTCTATGGTGTCTTCTGTCATAGTTCCTTTACTATTTCCAATACATTCTATAAAGGTATAGTCTGGAATTTCTTTTGCTGTGGTTTCGTATTCTTTTCCTTCGTATCCTTCTATTGTATCTGGCTGTGCTAGTACTTTGTTGTCTTCTGTATCTTCTTCTGTATCATCTTTTTCTAGGTATCTTACAATCACTTTTGTATTTTTTGCGTAATAGTAAATAACTTCTATGGTGTCTCTTCCCATGGTTCCGGCTACATTCTCTGTACTCTCTACAAAGGTATAGTCCGGAATTTGTTTTTGTTCTGTACTGTAGATTTTTCCCTCATATCCTAGTATTTCTTCTTGCTTTGCTACTACTTCTCCAGTTCCTTTTTCTAAGTATTTTACGATTACATTACTATTTTTTGCATAGTAGTAAATTTTTTGTTGTAATTTTTCCGTATAAATTCCTGTTTTATCTTTTGGCTCTTCTACTAAGGTATAGCCAGGTATTTCTTTTTTGTCTTCTGTTACATCAAATCTTTCTCCTACAATACCTTCTTTTTCTATGGTAGTAGATATTTCTTTTCCTGTGTATTTATCTAAATACAATACTTCTACCATTCCTGGTACTTTTGTCATCGTGTTTGTAATGGTACATTCTTTTTGATTTTCTGTAATGTCTACTAAGTTTCCTATGCTAACGGTATAGTTGTATAGGTCATTGGTGTAAGCTTCTTCTTCTTTTACTTGGTATACAATTTCTTGTCCATTTTCGTCGTATTTTGGTAGATTATCAAATGTAACAATCCAATCCTCTTTTTCTATGGCAAAGTCTTCGGCTTCTAGGACATCTCCATTCCAAATTTGTACTTTGATGGCATCTGGTCTCCTGTCATATTTATTGTCTTGGTCTTCCCATGTTTTTGTTACCGTAATACTAATGTTGTCTTCTGGTCTTACAAAGGTATTCGTTACTAAGATTTCCTTTTGGTCTTCTCCGGTTAACTTACCTATACTTTGGGTATAGAATTTAGAATCCATTTCTTCTTTTATTGTATATGTAATTTCTTGACCTTTGTTATTATATTTTGGTAAATCGGTAAAAGTATGACTTGTTTCTTTACTAGTATCTAATACATAACTTCCTACTTCTTGTCCACCTTCTCCTAAAACTTTAAATGTAATCGTTTGTGGTCTTTGCTTTGCTTGTTCTGGAGTATCTTTCCATTCTTTATTTACTGTAATTGTTATTTTATCTTCTGGCACTTTAAATGTATTGGTTATGATGTTTCCTTCTACCTTTTTTTCATAGAAGTATAAAGAATTTTCTTCTACTTCTTCTTCATTTACTAGGTATATTATTTCTTTGCCTTTTTCGTCATATTTTGGTAAGTCAGTGAAAGTATATTTCCATTCATTGCTATTTTCTGGGTTTGCATCTAATGTTGTTATTTCTTGTTCGTATGTTTGACTATTTCCTATTAATACAAATTTAATACTTTGTGGTCTTCTCTTATTTTCATTATTATTGTCTTCCCATCTTTTTATCACTTCTACTTCGGTTGTAAAGTTTGGTGTTGTTTCTTCTGTATCTGTTTGTGTGTCTGTTTCTTTTGTTGTATCTAAGTCTATCTTACCACTTACGGTGTTAACAAATTTTTCTGCTGTTACATCAATGTCTTTAAAGTATACGGTGATAGTTTTACTGATGTTTACTTCTTTTGCTCCATTGGTGAAGGTATCTACTTCTCCTAGTTCTTCTACCCATGTGATTGTCTTAGCTTCTTTGTTGTATGTTCCTCCTGCTAGGTCATTTGCTTTGCTTTCGTCTAATTCATATGGTAAGGTATCTACTATCGTTACTCTTCCTGTTCCCATGTAGTTTTCTATTGTTGCTGTATAGTTAATGTTATACTCGATTTCTTCGTCTTTACTTGTTATTGCTTTTGTTCCTGTTTTTTCTATTTTTGGATTTTTGATACTTTCATCTGTTAGTTTGTAGGTGTTTGTTATGGTATTTCCTTCTATCTTCTTGTCATACAATCTTAGGTCTCCCACATTTACTTCTCTTTCTTCTACAGTATAACTAATTTCAGTTCCATCTTCTTCATATTTTGGTAGGTCGGTAAAGGTATGTTTCCATCCTTCTCCTTCTGTTACTAAGGCTTCGTCAACTAAAGCATCTCCCTTCTTTAGTTGTAAGTAAATACT
>UMJJ01012170.1_pt1 | contig 29763 bp, 35 predicted proteins | sample 1966051 | NCBI WGS metagenome assembly UMJJ01 (sample SAMEA4836147, study PRJEB28245) | human gut metagenome | biome: gut microbiome; material: fecal sample | place: Denmark | collected 2008
GTTGGAAAATTTTAGGGAATAATCTATGGTTTTGTCGAAATATACATTTCCTTTTTTTATTTTTCAATCCTATATTAAAAACTATTCGAGGAGGACTAAAATATGTTACATTTCGTTCTCTGTGATGATAATCCTAATATTCTTGAAAAATTTAAGGCTATGTTAGAATCTATTTTGATAAAAAACAATTATGACGCGGAGGTAAATTATGCTACTACCAAAGCAGATGAACTTTTATATTATGTAGAGAACAACCCCGTAGATGCTTTATTTTTAGATATTAATTTAAAAGATACTATGACCCGGATTGGAAGTTGCTCAAAAGATTAGAGAAACGAACAAAGAAATGTATCTTATTTTCACAACTGCACACTTAGAATATGCGATGATTGCATACAAGGTAAAAACTTTTGATTATATTGCAAAACCTCTCACTCTAGAAAGATTAGAAGAAACTGTTGAAAGGTTATTTAACGACATTTTTCATGCACCAGCAAACTATTTAAAATTAGATAATGGAAAATTAGTAATTAATAAAGAAGATATTAACTATATAAAGAGAAACGGAATGAAACTAACTTTTTATACTGGTTCCAGAGATTATGAATCTTATACTTCTTTTACTAAAATACAAAACCAACTTTCAAACGATTTTGTACGTTGCCATAAATCTTACATGGTAAACTTAAATAATATTTCAAGAGTAGAAATGAGTAATAACATCATCGTGTTAAAGGACAACAGTATTTGTTATATTGGTCCTAAATATAAAAATGAATTTATGGAGGTTTTTAAAAATCATGAATCTATTACAAACTATTTGGTCAGTGCTAACAACAGAGAATGCGCAAGTAGCTAATTACATTACAATTCCACTTATTTTCATAGAAGCTTTGGTAACTATGCTTTTATTTACTACTGTTCTAAACATTTCTACTACGAAAAAAAGCAAAATAATTTACGTTTTTATTGCTTCATCATCTGCATTAGCCAGTAAGTTCATTATTCCAGCTCCATATGGTACTATTTTGAATATGTTAATTGTCCCCATCTCCATAATTTTTATATTTAAAACTTCTGTCTTTAAAGCAGTTGTTGCTGTTATTATTCAATTTGTTATTGCTGCATTATTAGAAAGTATATTTGTAAAATTTTATGCTGTTGCCTTTAATATAAATTTTAATAGTATCATGGCAATTCCAATACATAGAATTGTTATAACATCTTTTATTTATATAGTGATTTTTTTACTATATTTATTATGTGAACGTTTACAATTAACTGCTCACTTTTTGGATTTATTTGATAACCTCTCGAAAAAAGCAAAAATAATCCTCTCTTTGAACGTCATCTTAGCTGTAGTATCTATCGCTATTCAATTTTATATAATTGTATTTTATTTAGATAGTTTATCAACTTTTATTGCAATCGCCAGTCTACTTATATTGACAATTTACACTTTTATTAGTTTTTATACTTTAATGAATACTACAAAATTAGAAGTTGCTAATCGCGATTTAGAACAATCAAGAATGTATAACAAAACTTTAAGTATTTTATATGATAATATTCGTGCTTTTAAACACGATTTTGCTAATATTGTTCAAACCATTGGTCGGTTATGTTGCTACTGAGGATATTAAAGGACTGAAAAAATATTATTCTCAATTATTAGAAGATTGCCAACGTGGAAATAATCTAACCACACTAAATCCTTCTGTTATTAATAATCCTGCCATATATAGTCTTCTAGCTTCTAAATATTATCTTGCCAACGAACAAGGTATTACAATAAATCTAGAAGTATTCTTAGACTTAAATACAATAAATATGAAAATATATGAATTTACTAGAATTTTAGGAATTCTAATGGATAATGCTATTGAAGCAGCTTCTCAATGTGATGAAAAAATAATGAATGTATCGTTCCGAAATGATGAAAAAAGAAATAGACAATTAGTAATCATTCAGAATACCTATACTAATAAAGATGTTGATACTGAACAGATTTTTCAAAAAGGTTTTACATCCAAATCTGAAGAAGAAAGTTCTCATGGACTTGGTCTATGGGAAGTAAGGCGTATTTTAAAGAAGAGGAATAACTTAAATTTATATACAACAAAAGACTGCATCTATTTTACACAACAATTAGAAATTTATTTATAAAAAATCTATACTGTTTTAGTATAGATTTTTTGTAGATTTTTGAATTTTTATTTTAATTAAAAGGAAATTTTTAATATATTTTATCCCTTTTTACTTTAGTCTTTTTTTATTAAAGATGCTGGCATTTTAGGTTGATGGATTACACCAATTATCCAGCAAGCTGTATTTGTTGATTTTGCATATTTCTCTGCCATTTTTGCTAAGAATTTTAACATGACTTCCCCCCCCTTTTTATTTATTATATGTATAATACTAAGCATTTCATAGAACAGAAATACTGTAATATTAATCTAATTTTAAATTACCTTTTTCGTATTCTTCATAGCCATATTTGTTTTTGGTAATCTTATAAGCAAGTCTAGTAATTGATAGTGTTTGTATCAACATTCCAAATAAAAGAATGTTAGAGATAATTCTATTTGGTATAATAGCTGCTGCTAGCAAACTGATGGACAACATTATATAAGATGCTATTTTTCTTTTTCTTCTTTCTTTTTTGCTGATAACTGGTACATTTTCTGTGTCTGCTGGTGCATAAAGTTTTATCATAATCATTCCAAATATCCATACCGCTATAATGGCAATATACTTTACTGGTTCTGTTAAGGTTATATATTTACTTAGTAAAGCGGTTCCTGCATAAAAGGAAGTTGTACATAAAATACATCCTAGATGTGTTTTTAAATGGAATCCGCCAGAAAAACTACGATATGGTAATATTAAAAGAAATGCTAAGATGGATAACTCTCCTACACCTAATAGAAAAGCTAATCCTATCATAATAAATACTTTTGGTATTTCACCTATGATAAGATGCAAACCATAATCTAGAATTTCTGCCTTTTCTTCATTTATGTCCGGCATTCTTATTTTCATTTTATTTGTTAAATAGGAACATATATTATCTATCATTTTATTTCCTCTTTTCTTGAGATTATTATAATTTTAAAATGTAACAATGTTTTATTCTTTTTATGAAAATGGTTTTTTCTGATAGAAAAATTTATATTTTCTTTTTTATGTTGTATTTTCCTATTTTCGTAAAATATACATAATATTAAATTATTTACAAAAAAAAGAGCTAGATGTTATTTCTAGCTCTTTTAGTATATCCTCGTTTACCTTACCTTTCCCATTTTATGTAATGGCCAAAATCTTATTAACACAGTTCCTTCTATTTTTTCTATTGGTATACAGCCAAAATCCCTACAGTCTGTGCTTTTTTGTCTGTTATCTCCCATAGCAAAAACATAACCTTCTGGAACAGTAAAATCTGTTAAAAGATAGGATTCTGTAATGGTATCTTCTGGCAGCAATAACGATGGCAATGACAATACAAATAATCCATTCTAGTATATTTTTTTGAGTTTTAGATAAGTTTATTTTCATTTTTTCTCCCCTTATTTTATACTATTCCTTCTAATATTTTCCAAGAACCAATTTTATCTGGAATAGAATGAAAACTCATTTCTTCTTTTGTAATAGGATGTAAAAAAGTTAAAGTACATGCCCACAATCCAATTTGTTTGCCTCTTCCTCTTGTACCATATTTTTGGTCTCCGCATAAGCTATGCCCTATATTTGCCATTTGTACGCGGATTTGATGATGTCTTCCCGTATATAGCTTTATTTTTATTACTGATAAATTAATTTCTGGGTTATAGCCCAATACTTCATATTCTAGTTTTGCATATTTTGCATTTTTTACCGTATTATCTACAATTTTGCTGGTATTGGTTCTTTCATTTTTTAGCATATAGTTTTCTAATACACCTGTTTTTTTAGTAAACTTTCCGTCTACAATTGCCAAGTATTCCTTTTTCATTGTTTTATCCCTTACTTGCTCACTTAATCGTCCGGCAGCTTTTGAAGTTTTGGCAAATACCATAACACCACCTACTGGTCTATCTAACCTATGTACTAGCCCTAAGTATGCATTTCCTTTTTTATGGTATTTTTGTATTAAGTATTCTTTTAGGATAGTTAACATGTCTTTATCTCCTGTTTTGTCTGCCTGAGAAGGAATATTTGGCTTTTTTACCACCACAATAATATGGTTATCTTCATATAGTATTTTTATATCATCCATTTTCTTTTTCTTCCCATCTTCCATAAATTCCGCAGGGTAATACAAGTGGTGAATGTTTCATTGGTAGTCCAATTTCTCCAGAAGAGAGTTTGCCTTGTTTGTGCTTTTGTACTGTTTCCCACAAAATATTTTCTAGTACTTTTGCAGAAATTCCTGTGGTGTAAGAATTAATTAAAAAGAATAGTGGGTTTTGGGTTAAAATTTGTGTACATAAACGAACTAAATCGTAAATATTGTTTTCAAATTGCCATACTTCCCCATTTGCTCCTCTACCATAGGATGGCGGGTCCATAATAATGGCATCATATTTGTTATTTCTTCGTATTTCTCTTTGAACAAATTTTACCACATCATCAATTAAATAACGAACTGGTTTTTCTTGCAAACCAGATGCTATTACATTTTCTTTTGCCCATGCTACCATTCCTTTAGAGCTATCTACATGGCATACAGAGGCTCCTGCTGACAAACAAGCTACTGTAGCTCCTCCTGTATAGGCAAATAAGTTTAGTACTTTTATATTTCTACCTGTGCTTTTAATTTTTTGTGTCATCCAGTCCCAGTTTACGGCTTGCTCTGGAAAAAGTCCTGTATGTTTAAATCCCATTGGTTTAATTTGAAATGTTAAGTTTTTATAGTGTATTTTCCAACTTTCTGGAAGTTTGGTTTTGTATTCCCAATTACCTCCTCCTGTATTACTTCTTAAATAGGTTGCATTTGCTTTTTTCCATAACTCTGGATATGTTTTTTCTTTCCAAATAATTTGTGGGTCTGGACGAATTAACACTTGTTTTCCCCATCTTTCTAGCTTTTGTCCATCTGCCATGTCTAATATTTCATAATCTTTCCACTCTTGTGCAAGTTCCACTATTCTTCTTCCTTTCTATTCGTACCATTCAAATTCTAAATCTCCAATTTGTACAATATCTCCTTCTTGTATTCCTTTTCGTTTTAGTTCTGCATTAATACCACTGTTTTCCATCATTTTTTGGAAATAATACATGGATTCATTATCATCAATATTAATTCTTCCAATAATTCTTTCTGCTGTTTTTCCTACCACTACATATTTTTTATCTAGTTTTTCTACTTCAAAGCCTTTTTTCTCTTCTTCTAATGTATATATTTTCTTTTCTTCTACTTCTACGATGGTATTTTCTTTTGGAAGCTCTCGCAATACTTGCTCTACTCGTTCCATCAATTCGTCTACTCCTTGTTTAGTAGCTGCAGAAATTTTGTAGATTTCTATGTTTTGTTTTTTCGCTTCTTTTTCTAATTCTTGGTACAAAGCTTCGTCTGTTATAACGTCTGCTTTATTTGCCACTATAATTTGTTTTCTTTTACTTAGTTTTTCGCTATATTTTTTTAATTCTGCATTGATGGTATTAAAATCTTGCAAAGGATTTCTACCTTCTGAGCCAGATACATCTATTACATGAAGAAGCAATCTAGTACGTTCAATATGTCTTAAAAATTGAAGTCCTAGTCCTGTTCCTTCGCTTGCACCTTCTATAATTCCTGGAATATCTGCTATTACAAAACTATTTCCTGTTTTTGTTTTTACCACTCCTAAATTTGGTTCCAAAGTAGTAAAATGATAATCTGCAATTTTAGGAGTTGCTGCTGTTACCATAGATAATAGTGTAGATTTTCCTACATTAGGAAATCCTATTAAACCTACATCTGCAAGCAATTTTAATTCTAGAATTAATTCTTTTTCTTCTCCTTTTTCTCCATCAATAGCAAATCTAGGAGCTTGTCTTGTGGAAGTGGCAAAGTGTGCATTACCTTTACCCCCTTTACCCCCCTTTAATACAAGCTCTACTTGTTCTGGAGTAGAAAGGTCTGCTATTACTCTAGAAGTAGCAGAATCCTTAATAACCGTTCCTAATGGCACATCAATATATAAATCCTCTCCACTTTTTCCATAGCAACGGGCTCCACTACCGTTTTGTCCGTTTTCTGCTTTAAATTTCTTTTTGTATTTAAAATCAATTAAGGTATTCATATCTTTGTCTACTCTAAAATAGATGTCTCCACCTCTTCCTCCATCTCCACCATCTGGTCCTCCTGCTGCTACATATTTTTCTCTACGGAAAGAGATAGCTCCATCTCCTCCATTTCCAGATTGAATTGTTATTTTTGCATAATCTACAAACATGTTTATTCTCCTTTAAAATAGTGGTTTAGTACTTAAAGTACTAAACCTATTTTTTCATATACTTCACGCATAGTTTCATTTGCTATTACTTCTGCTTTTTTAGCACCTTCACGATATACTTTTTCCATATATGTAGTATCTTTTATTATTTCTTGGTATTTTTGCTGTAATGGTTCTATTACTCCAACAACCGCTTCTGCCACAGCATTTTTAAAGCTTCCATAATTAGCATTTTCAAATTCTTTTTCCACTTCTTCTTTGGTTTTGTTTTGGATTGCTCCATAAATAGAAATTAAATTACTAATACCCGGCTTATTTTCTACATCGTATCTTACAATGCCTTCTGAATCGGTAACTGCTTTTTTTATTTTTTTAACAATCTCGTCTTTTGTATCTGTTAAATAAATAGAATCATTTGGAATAGTACTACTTTTGCTCATTTTGGAGGTAGGGTTTTGCAGTCCCATTACTCTTGCGCCTACTCCTAATATATATGGTTCTGGAATAACAAAGGTTTCTCCATACAATTTATTAAAACGTTCCGCAATATCTCTTGTAATTTCTATGTGTTGCCTTTGGTCCTCTCCTACAGGCACAAGGTCTGCCTTATATAATAAAATATCACCTGCCATTAGTACCGGATAGGTAAAAAGTCCTGCATTAATATTATCTGCATGTTTTGCGGATTTATCCTTAAATTGTGTCATACGAGAAAGTTCTCCCATATAGGTATAACAATTTAATACCCATGCCATTTGACTATGTGCTGCTACATGAGATTGGATAAATATGGTTGCCTTATTGGGATCTACTCCTGCTGCTAATAATACTGCTAACAGATCCATTATATTTTGCCTGATCGTTTCTGGATTGTTTCGTACTGTTAATGTATGTAAATCTGCAATGGCATAAGTACATGCAAATTCATCTTGCAATTTTACCCAATTGTGGATAGCTCCTAAGTAATTTCCAAGTGTTAATTTTCCTGTTGCCTGAATGGCACTAAATATGGATTTCTTTTCCATTGTTCTTCCTCCTAACATCATTTTATATCTATGTTATTATACACTCTTTTTAAGGTTTTGACAAGATAGCATTCTTCATCTTTATTATGGTATTCTTTTTTAAAAAGGGAAAGAGGCAAAATGCCTCTTTTTCTTTTATCCTATTTTTTCAATATCAATTCTAGCTCTTTGATAGTTAATATCTTCTATGGAAACGCCTGATAATTGTAAAACGTCTCCTTCATTTAGTTTTAATATTACTGTGCTTGTTAAAGTCATTCGGTTTACACTATCTCTAATAATAGGGCTTTCATTAAACGTGCTATCTAATCCAGTATTATTTACCACTAAAACAGCATTAAATTGAAAAGTTCCTATTGCATCTTTTACTCCATAAAGCTGATAAGAAATTTGATAAATACCTGTTTCCTCTATTAGTATTTCACTAGCGCCTGGTTCATGACTAATGGCATTTCCTTCTACTATTTCATTTTGACTAAAACGAATATACGTAGTTCCTAATTGCGTATTGTCACCATTAACAGCTATTGCCGTTAAAATATCACGTTCTGGTGAAATGCTTTGTATATATAATACTATTAGAAAAGATATTACTACCACTAATACCATTACTCCTATGAGTATGGCTTTACCTATATCCAATTGAAAACATCCACAACACATAGTCTTTCCTCCTCTTACTTATATTATATGCATATACTATGTTTTTGTGGATGTTTTCTCTTATCTTATTTTATTATTTTATTCTCCATCAATTGGAATATATTTTTTCTCTGCAATTTTTTCTTTTTCCTCTTTCTTTGGAACTTCAATTTTTAATGTTCCATTTTTAAAAGATGCTTTAATATCCTCGCTCTTTACATCGTCTCCTACATAAAAACTTCTTGAACAAGAACCTACATATCTTTCTTTTCTTACATATTTGCCTTCTTCTTTTTCTTCTTTGTCCGAATTCATTGTTGCATGTACTAGTAAATATCCATCTTCTACTTCTAGTTTAATATTTTCTTTTTCATAACCTGGTAAATCAATGTCAATTAAATATTTGTCTTTCTTTTCTTTAATGTCTGTTCTCATTACTTTACTTTCACCTTCTGTGAAAAATGGATCACTAAACATTTCTCCTAATAAATCAAAGCCATGGTTTCTTCTTGGTATCATCATCATATAAATCTACTTCCTTTCTTTTTATGTGTTGACACCATCTTTGGTAGCACATATGTTTTTATAAAAGATATCTTTTATCTTTTACATTACTAATTATATCACTTCTTTTAGCAGTGTCAAGCACAGACCGCTAAAATTCACAAAACATTCACATTTCTTTTTTGTTATTTGATTAACTACCTTATCCTATATTTGTTTTATTTTTGTAAACACTCTTATCACCTCGAATATATTTTAGAAGAAATTTTTAGTTTAAATGACAACAAAAAAATTTTAGAACAGATTTTATGCGCTCTTTAATTCTAGTCTTAATTTATCTGCAATCATTGCGATAAATTCTGAGTTGGTTGGTTTTCCTTTACTTGCTGATATTGTGTAGCCGAAAATGTTTTCTACTTCATCGTTTTTACCTCTGGACCATGCTACTTCTATGGCATGGCGGATAGCTCTTTCTACTCTACTTGGTGTCGTTTTAAATTTTTCTGCGATGTCTGGATATAATTGTTTTGTTATTTGATTAATGATGTCAATATCGTTTACTACCATCATAATAGCTTCTCTTAAATATTGATATCCTTTAATATGAGCAGGTACTCCTACTTCATGAATTACATTAGTTACTAAAGCTTCTAAGTTATCTTCTGTTTTTTTGTTTTCGGAAGAGATTTCAATGTATGGGGCTTTTATTTCTCTAGCAACAAAGTTGCTTTTATTCGGAATTGGTTGATAAAATTTTATCTCCTTCATTCTCTGGATTAGTAACTCAATATCAAATGGTTTCACTACATAATATTCTGCTCCTAGTGAAATCGCTCTTTGTGTGATTTTGTCTTGTCCTACTGCAGATAACATAATACAAATTGGTTTCTTAGACATGGCTGTTTTTCCTATTTTTTCTAATACTCCTAATCCATCTAAATGTGGCATAATAACATCTAGCAATACAACATCTGGTTGAGTATTAATAATCATATTGTAGGCTTCTTCTCCGTCTTTTGCCATACCTATTACTTCTAGATCTTCCTCTTTTTCTAAATATCCACTTAAATTTGTTGCAAAGTCTACGTTGTCATCTGCAATAAAAACTGTAATTTTTTCTTTCAATTTTAAACTCCCCCTACTTTTTATTTTGTTAATTTTTTACAGTTGCATTATATTACTTTTCTACTAATTTTGCAATAGTTTTTTAAAAAATTTCAATTATTTTCCATTTTATTTTTCTTTTATAGTATTTCGGAGGATTTTTTTACCTAATATTTCACATTTCAAAATACTTAGAGAATTTTCTTCCCTATTTGTAATAAGAGAAATTTGTTCTTCTTCTTTTACAACAATGGTACAAAAAACAGTTTCCTGATACTCTATTTTTTCTATGTAAATTTCGTTTTTTCTACAAAAATATATAAATTTATCTAGTGATGCATATTCTATTTCTATTGTTAGCTGTGTTCCCATTATTTCTTCTACTAGATTTGCTTTTTCTAAAGCATTCATTACTACACCAGAATAAGCTCGAACTAACCCTCCAGTACCTAGCAAAATTCCACCAAAATATCTTGTTACAACCACCAATACATTACAAAGATTATTCTTGTTTAGTATTGTAAGCATTGGCATTCCTGCAGTACCGGAAGGTTCTCCATCATCACTTGCTCTTTCTACAATAGTATCTCCTTGTAAAATACGATACGCATAGCAATGATGCCTAGCATCTCTATGTAGTTTGGAAATTTCCTGCATTTTTTGTTCTACTTGTTCGACATCCGAAACATAAAAAAGATTAGCAATAAATTTAGAACGTTTTTCTACCAATTCTTCTTCTATATCTGCCATAATTGTTTTAAACGCCATTATACACTCCCCACTTTACCTGCTACATAACCTGTAGAATATGCTATTTGCAAATTAAATCCACCGGTATAGGCATCTACATCCATTACTTCGCCTGCAAAATATAAGTTTTGTACTCGTTTTGATTCCATTGTTTTGGGATTTATTTCTTTTATAGAAACTCCTCCTGCTGTAATAATAGCTTCCTCAATTGGTCGAAATCCAGAGATAGTTAGGGTAAATTGTTTTAATGTTTGTACTAATCTCTGTCTTTCTTCCTTTGTAATACTGTTTACTTGTTTCTCCTTTGAAATTTGTGTTCTTTCTATAACGGTATTTATTAATTTATGTGGCAATAAACCAGCTAATGAATTTTTAAATTCTTTGTTTTTTAGTGCTTCAAAATCCCTTAGAATTCTTAAGTTTAATTTTTCTACTGTTAAGGCCGGTTTAAAATCAATAACCAGCTGTATACTTCCTTGTTTTTGCTTTTCTTCTATGGATGGATAACGAAGTAAATGTGCAGAAGCGCTTAAAATAATAGGTCCAGATACTCCAAAATGCGTAAATAGCATTTCTCCAAAGTCCTCATAGATTAGTTTTTTCTTGTCCTTATCTATCATCTGTATTTGTACATTTTTTAGACTAAGTCCTTGCAAATTTTGACAAATAGATTTTTCTTTTATTTCTAATGGTACCAAAGAAGGAGCTATTTTTGTTATTGTATGTCCTAACTCTTCTACTAGTAAATAGCCATCTCCTGTAGAACCTGTACCTGGATAGCTTTTCCCTCCTGTTGCAAGAATGACAGCATCTGCTAGTACTTTTTTCCCGTTTACTTTTACACCTATTATTGTATCGTTTTCTACCAAAAGTTCTTCTACTTTACTATTAAATTGTACGTTAATATGTAATTCCTGTAATCGTTTTTGAAAACATTGTAATACATCTTGTGACCTATCCGTAACAGGAAAAATTCTATTTCCTCTTTCTTCTTTTACCTCTAATCCTTCTCTTTTCAAAAAGGAAAGAATATCTTTATTGGTATATTGATGAAAAGCACTGTATAAAAAAACTCCATTACCAGGCGTGTTTTCAATAAATTTTTCTATTGGCAAAGAACATGTAATATTACATCTGCCTTTTCCTGTAATGAGTAACTTTTTTCCTAACATGTTCATTTTTTCAAAAAGAGTTACATCATGTCCTAATTCTTTTGCATGGATGGCTGCCATCATACCTGCTGGTCCACCACCTACAACACATACTTTCACTTGTTTTCCTCCTGATTCTAATTTATATTAGTGGTATAACTGGGCTAGTATTTTTATACTATACTTCACTGTTTTGTCTTGTTTTTTATTTTACTTTACATTCATCTTTTAAATAATAAAGCCAATATGGCATTTTATTTTTTTCTAATAGTTTATCTAATATTTGCTCTCTTGTTTTAAAGAAATTTTTTTGTATAATTTCTTTTTGTTTTTTATTTAAAAAACAATCTATTATTAATATCTTATTACAATCAAAATAAATTCCTTTTTCACGCAAATATTTACAAGTATATAATTTACATGCAATACAAGCCGTATCACAATGTTTATTTTGTAAATGAATACATTGTTTTCTATTAATAATATTTAACATTCCTACGCACTCAAAAGAATAGCAACATCCCATCTTGCAATCTTTCGTATAACCATTTCTATTGGCTATACAGCTATCTTCCTTAAACTCACAATAGTTATTTTTCTGAAATTTTTTATCTAATTGTTGACATACCGTGTCATAAATATACTCATACTGCCTTTTTGGGTCTAGCATTGCTATTTTAAGAATATCCAGAATAGAAATATCTTCCATACTTTTTTCATCTGGTAATATAATACATCCTATTATATTTTTTCCTTCTCTATTTATTCCAAGATTTATTTGTCCTTTTTTATACTTTTGTATTGTTTTTATGCTGTATAATGCTATTTTTTTCATATGCTCATAATCCATTTCTTCTTGCCATGGAATAGCTAATACAAAATTGGTTCCATTTCCATTCTTTCTATATGTTTTCCTACTTTGGGCATCAACCCAATTAATATCCGGTACTTTTTCCAAAATGCTTTCATATTCTTTTGAAGTTACTATTACTATGTACTCTTTTTCTAATAAAACCCACTTCATATTTTATTCCCCTTTTTGCATATTCTGAATTGCTTTTAATACCCCTAGCTTTCCATAAGGGTAGGTAAGTCCTCCTTGTAAATATGCTATATAAGGTGGTCTTATTGGGGCGTCACAGCTTAGTTCTATGGAAGAACCTTGTGTAAATGCCCCTGCTGCCATAATAACTTGGTCCGTATAGCCTGGCATGTCCCATGGTTCTGGGATAGAGTCTGAGTCAATAGGAGAGCCCATTTGAATTCCTTGGCAAAAGTGAATTAGGTCTTCTGGATTTCCAAATGCTATTGTTTGTACAATGTCTGCTCTTTCTGCTTGATAGTTTGGTTCTACGCTATATCCTAATTTTTCTAAAAATCTACTTGCAAATACGGCTGTTTTTAGACTGCTAGCTACTACAGATGGTGCCATATATAGTCCTTGCAAAAATTGTTTGTTTATTCCTAAAGTAGGTCCTACTTCTTTTCCTAATCCTGGTGCTGTTAATCTTTCTGCAGCAAGTTCTACCAATTCTTTTTTACCTGCTATATAGCCTCCGTTTGGGGCAATTCCGCCACCTAAGTTTTTAATTAAGGAGCCTACAATAATGTCTGCACCTTTTTGTGTCGGTTCTTCTTTGCCTACAAATTCGCAGTAGCAATTATCAATCATAATAATAGTATTACTATTTACTTCACGAATTTTTTGTATGATTTCTTCTACCTTTTTTAGAGAAATACTTTTTCTTGTAGAATATCCTTTTGATCTTTGTAAGCATACTAACTTTACATTGCCTTGTTTTACTCTTGCTTGTATTGCTTCTGTATTAAATTCTCCATTCTCTAGTAAATCTATTTGTTCATAGTGTACGCCATATGCTTTTAAAGAACTTGGATTTTCTACAATTCCTATTACTTCATCTAGGGTATCATACGGTTTACCACTTATACTTAGCATAGTATCCCCTGGTCGTAACATAGCAAACAAGGCTACTGTTAATGCATGAGTGCCAGAGATAATTTGGCTTCTTACTAAACTATCTTCTGCACCTAATACTTCTGCAAATACTTTTTCTATGGTATCTCTACCAATATCTCCATATCCATAACCAGTTGTACTTCCAAAATGAATATCAGAAATGCGATTTCTTTGAAAAGCTCTTAATACTTTTAAACTATTATATTCTTCTATTTGTTCAATTTTTTCAAACGTATCTTGGCATTCTTTTTCTACTTCTTTTGCCATTTGTAATATATCATTTTTTATTCCATATTCTTCCCACATAATTACTCCTCTATTTCATCTGTATAATATACATCACCATAATTTCCACTTACACGATAATATTTTCCAATAAAATCTGGTGCAACATCATCTAGTAAATAACATGGCTCTACAAGAATATTTCCTTCTTTATCTATAATGCCCCATTTTCCATCTTGCTTTATTCCTGCAAATCCAGAACTATTGAATTCTGTAGCTGACTCGTACCTATATTCTACTACTACTTCTCCTGCTTTATTTACAAATCCATATTTTCCATCTTTTTTGGCTGTATATAATTCATTATCTGGATATACTTCTTGGTTTGTTAGCACTTTTCCTGTAGTAGAAAGATAGAATACATCAGTAGCACCATATATTTTTACGACATCTTCTTCTACACGGATAACCGGATTTTTTGTTTCTAATACTCTCTCAAAAGAAGGATTATAAAAATAAGTACTATCTCCATTTACCACTTGGACAATTTCTGTATCTTGTATTTTTTGTACAGAATCGTAATTAATTTCTATAATGCTCTTTCCTTGTGTGTTCATAATGCCATATTTTCCGTTTTGATTACAAACAATGAAACTATCATCTGACAAATAACTAATATACGTATAATCAATTGGAATCACTTGCTTTTGTTCTTTATCGATTACTCCATAAAGACCACTTTCATCTGAAACAATAAAATAATTTTCATTTAGAGTAGGAAGCATACTTGTCCAATCTTTGTTTGGCACTTGTTCCCCACTTGGTTTATATATTTCTACTTCTGAAGTGGTTTCTCTTTTACATAATAAATAAATGCCAGAAAATTGTATGTCAGCATATGTCGTATCTAAAATCACCTCACCTTTTTGATTAAAGATGCCCAGTTTACTTCCTTTGGTAACTAAGAAAAGATGATTTAAAGAATTATATTCTATCTCCTGATAATCATATGGAATAATTGTTTTTCCGTTTTTGGTTACTCCATATCTGCCATCTTTTTGAGCAATTAAATAAGCATTGTTATCCTCTTGAATATCTACAATTCGGTAAATTTCGTTATATTCTGCTGGCAATATTTCTTTTCCTTTGGCATTATAGTACCCATAGCGATAGCCTTCTTCTGTTTTTATTCCTGTGATATAACCAGATAGTAAATACTCTTTTTCTTCGGTATAATAGTTGTCTGCTGTTATTTTATCATATTCTATTTTTAAAATAGTATATCCCTTATTGTTAATAACACCATATTTTCCCTGCTGTTCTACTAATAAATTTCCCTCTTTATATGGCATGCTTTCTACCGAATCATAAATAGCCTCTGTTATTTTTTTGCCTTCTAAAGAAGCAATTCCCCATTTTCCATTTTCCTGGTATTGAACAATATTTTTTTCATATGGAAAATCGGAAACAACACCTTTCATTAAAATAGGCTCTACATTTGGTATATCTTGCAATATTTCTTCTTGTTTGTCGTTTACTACTTTTGTTTTATAATTTCCTTCTTCATCATAATCATAATAACAAATAAAGAAAGGTAGTTCTGGGTTTGGTATCTTAATACTTTCTTCTTCAACAGGAAGGATAATAGCGCCTGTTTTGTCCATTACGCCCATTTTTCCCTCTTCTTCTACTACATAATAATTTACCTGTTTTACTTCTGGAACCTCGTAGCTTAACCTATATTCTTTTATGCCATACCAAGCTCCTATTACAAGAATGAGAATAACAACAATTACAATTCCTATTTTTAGTCCATATTTTTTTACAAATTCCACTTCTTTCACCCTTTCTTCCTTATTTGTCTTCTTCTACTTCTTCTTTTGGATTATTTTTACAAGCTTTCACCCACAAAATTCGTTTATCTTCGTATTTTTCTACTTTATACGTAACATCTTCTGTTTCAATAATTGGTTTTTCGCCTTCTTCTGGAATACGGTCTAGCAAATCAATTAAGTATCCCGACAATGTATCGTAATCTCCTTCTGGAATTTGAATTTGCAATATTTTCTTTAATTCATACATAGATACACCACCATTAATGTAATATGTATTTTCATCTATTTTTTCGAAGTCTTTTTCTACTTCATCATATTCATCAAAAATATTACCAACCAATTCTTCTAAAATATCTTCCATGGTAACTAGTCCTGCTGTTCCTCCATACTCGTCTAATACAATTGCCATTTGAATTTTATTTTTTTGTAATTCACGAAATAACTCATCTATCTTTTTATTTTCTGGTACAAAATAAGCATCTCGAATTAAGCTTCGAATGGGTATGTTTTGTTTTTGATATACACATTTTAGCATATCTTTTACATACAAAATTCCTACTATCTCATCAATACTTCCTTCATAAACTGGTATTCTACTATACTTATAGTCATCTAGTTTATCAATACTATCTAAAATAGTGGCATTTGCTTCTATTGCAAAAATTTCGGTTCGATGTGTCATAATTTCAGAACAGGTAATATCATTAAACTCAAAAATATTATTAATCATTTCTTTTTCTTCTTTTGCAATAGTTCCTTTTTCTTGTCCTACATCTACCATCATTTTTATTTCTTCTTCGCTAACAGTTTCTTCTTCACTTTCTCCTACTCCAAAGAGCCTAGACACTAAGTTAGTAGAAAACGTTAATAATTTTACAAAAGGCGCTGTAATAACAGAAATAACTCTAATAACACCTATTGTTCCAAAGGCTATTTTTTCATAGTATTTCATTGCCAGTCGTTTAGGAACCAATTCTCCAAAAACCAAAGTAAAAAAGGAAAGAATAATAGTAATAATTACAATTGAAATTCCTTTCCATACCTCTAAGGAAATAAGTGGAATAGCTTGGTATAATATTGGTGCTAATTTTTCAGCAAAAGCATCGGATGCAAAAGCACTAGATAAAAATCCTGCCAAGGTAATTCCTATTTGTATAGTTGCTAAAAATTTGCTTGGATTTTTTAACATTTTGGCTACTTGTTTTGCTTTTTTATTTCCCTCTTTTTCCATTTTTGCAATTCTTGCATCATTAAGCGAAATAAATGCAATTTCTGTTGCAGCAAAATAGGCATTTAGCAAAATAAGTACCATTAAAACAACGATTTGTGAAAGCATAAAATATATTCTTCCTTTCTTTGGTAGCTTTTCATTTGTTAGGTTACCCGTTTTTCTTTCATTTATTATATATTTTTTAGGTAATGATGTCAATGAAATCCCATTAGAATAGGAAGAATATATTTGATGATTACATACCGGTTTTTGGTAATTTAACCGGATGATAATTGCTACTTACATTTACATTCTGATTACTATTGTTTGCGTTTACATTTTGATTTACATTATTTATATTGCTATTTTGATTACTAGTATTTACATTTGTATTTTGATTGCTGTTACTTCCATTTACATTCTGATTACTATTATTGCCATTTATGTTTTGGTTGTTATTGTTTGTATTAGCGTTTTGATTATTATTATTTGTGTTTGCATTTTGATTACTGTTGTTTCCATTTGTGTTTTGGTTTGCTGTATTTAGGTTTGTATTCTGGTTTGCATTATTTAAATTAGTGTTTTGGTTACTATTATTGCTGTTATTATTTTGATTGGTGTTGTTAATATTCGTATTTTGATTTTCGTTATTTTTATTTTCTTCTTGGTTTTGCACATTGATATTGGTATTGGTGCTATTTTCCTTACTAGAGGTATTTTGATTTTCTATCTTAATATCTTCTTTATGATGCATTACATTAGTATTACTATTTTTGTTACTAATGATAATACTTTCTGAAGAATCTCCCATCGACATATTGGCATTATTTTCTATTATAATTGTTTCTTCCTTTGGAAAGTTAGATACTTCTATCGTTAAGTCTTGATTATATTCTACTGTAAACTCTCTTAATCCTTCTAATGGCTCATACCCTTCCTGTGTGCTAACTTCTTGCAAATAATAAGTTCCTGGTACTAATCCTTCTACCTCTACACTTCCTGTTTCATCTGTTGTTAAGTTTGATTGTACCACTTTTTGATTTTCATCTAACACTTGGAAGATTACTCCAGCCATTGGCTCTTTTTTCTCGCCTTCCCATTTTTGTATTTCTACAGTAGTAGAATTATCTGGAGTTGTAATTGTTTTGGTACCTTCTCCTAGCTCATAAAAACCTGCTGCTAAAGCATAGTCTTGCCAATTACTATATGGTGCTTTTCCATATAATACAGGTTTTGTTTTTAATTCTCCTGTTACTTTTAAAGTAAAACTACCTTTTTGCGTAGTATTTATCGGAATAAGGATTTTTAAATTTTCTCCTTGTGCAAATTGATTCTTTATTTTGTTATTTACATCTGTAACAAGAGTTCCTTTTGGGTAATCTCCTTCTAGACTTACCGTATAGTTTCCGTTTGTTGCTGCAGAAGATAATGCATATTCTTTTGATATAAAATTTTTATCTATCGTATCTACAGCAAACATATTTGTTTTTTCTTGAATGGTAATTTGAGAAGAGCCTGGTACTTCGGTTGAATTTCTTGCTGTAGTAACAATCTTTTTTAACGCATTTAACGTTCTTTGTCCTGCTTCTCCTACTGCTTCATATCCTGCAAAATTATTTGCATCATTGCCATATAACATGCAGTACACTGCTTGTTTGGTAGCTGTAAATGCTTCTGCTACACTGCTACATCCTAGTTCTTTTGGTGTTTTATATGGATATCCATTAATAATAGCTCTCCATACCATGGTGTCAGAAATCACGTTTTCAATAGATACCGTATAATTTCCATTTTCCATTACACCTGGTAAATAGCTTTGGATACAATATGCCGGATATTCTACTCCATCTTTTTTATAAAAAACCATTGTACTATATAGTAACTCATCATTATACTTTAGTAAATCTCCTGCATCTCCTTTAGAATATAAATCTGCTTCTTTTATAGAAAAAACAGCTTGTACACTACCTGTACAAAATAAAGAAATACAATTTATCAAAATCATCATTGGTACTAATAGATTTATCCATTTTCTTGTTTTTTTCATATTTTACCCTTTCTTTTATTTTTATTTTTAATTTACCTCTACTGCTTGCACACATCTTCTTTTTTCTGGAACATTTTCTACGCAAGTAATTAATGTGATACGATTATCCTTAGTTGGCTCTAAGTAAGACCAATCGGTATCCTCAATAATAGTACTTACTATTACGGTATATTCTTTTGTGCCATATTGGGTAGTATAATAAATACTATCCCCTACTTCTAACTCTTTTAAGCGATTAAAATAATTAACCGGATACCCTCTATTGTGAGCAGCAAGGCCCACATTTCCTTCCCATGTACTAGTATTTTCAAAGTGCCCTATATACTGGTTCATAATTTCTTCCGATGTTCCAGAAGCAACGCTCGCATCTAAAGAGATACTAGGAATCTGTAGTTTCCACACTTTTTCCACCATACTTGCTTGTTTTCCTTTAGGAATATTGGTACTTTTAACGGTATTTGCTTTTTTAGTGGTATTCGTGGTTTTGGATGGAATACTATTTGTTTTTTGGCTGTTTTGCTTTATAGGAGCAGAAATTTCTGCATCGGTAAGGGAATTGTTTTCTGGAACATCGGGTAAAATAGAATGGGAAGTAGAAAGATATGGAAATCCATACTGGAAGACGAAATATAAAATAGTAGTTAGTAAAAAGCTTATAGCATTAACACTTTTAGCCGTATAAGAGAACATTTGAAATACGCTATCACCTACTTTCTGTTATGATTTTTGTGTGTTTGGAAATATCTTAAGAGGAGAATTCCTCTTTTTTAGTTAGAAAAAATTGTTTTGAATTTTAAATTGCAATTTAAAAAATCTATCTTAAGTGTAATACAAAATGAACAAAAAGTAAAGAACTTTTCATCGACAAAGTATTACATAATACGACGATGGCAATTTTTTTTGCTAAATCACTTGAATTTTTCTTTGTTCTATGGTAAACTAATAAATAGTCAATGAATGAATCACAGGTAGGGAGGTGTTGCAAGATGGCAAAATGCGCAATTTGTGAAAAATCAATCGGTACAGGTAACAAATTAAGTGTTACTCGTTCTCATATTAGTAAAAGAACAGCTAGAGTTTGGAAAGCAAATTTAAGAACTGTAAAAGCTATTGTAAATGGTCAACCAAAAAGAATAAAAGTATGTGCAAAATGTTTACGTGATGGTAAAGTAAAAAGAGCATAACGATAAAAGGTAGGAATTCTCCCACCTTTTTTTGTACTCCTTATGTAGGTTACTCTTTGATGCCAAAAATTAATTTTACAAATCCTCTTAAAAATTTAGGAACTTTTTTAACCACAATTTTCATATACCGCACTCCTTTTTACTTGATTTTTAGTTTAGCAAGCAAGCCAAATAAATCCAACAGCTACAATAATAACTCCCAAAGCAAATAGCCAACCTGTTATAGGAAGTAATAATACAAGTAAGATTCCTAACCCCATTCCAATGAAACAAACCCCTAATGTTTTCTTTAATACACGAAACATAATCTATTACCTCCTCTTTTACTATATAGTATATGAAACTTTACAAAAAACGTGCCAATAATCTCTTTCAATAATGTTATTATGTTATATTCTTAAAGAAAGGAAATCTGTCATGAACCAAAAAAATGCCATTTTAATAATGAATACCTTAAAGCAAAAATACCCAGAAGCAAAATGTAGCTTAGATTTTCGTAATCCTTTTGAATTGTTAATTGCTGTTATTCTTTCTGCCCAGTGCACAGATGAAAGAGTAAACAAAACTACTCCTTCTATTTTTGCAAAATGCCCTACTCCAGAAGCATTTGTCTTAATACCTATTGCAGAACTAGAAACCTTAATACATCCTTGTGGTTTTTATAAAACAAAATCCAAAAATATAAAGGCAACTTGCCAAATACTCGTCGAAAAATACCATAGTACTGTACCACAAACAATGGAAGAATTAATGTCTCTCCCTGGTGTTGGTAGAAAAACAGCTAATGTAGTTTTATTAGAAGCTTTTCATAAACCTATGCGGAATCGCTGTAGATACCCATGCAAAACGATTAGCAAATCGTATGGGATTGTCTAAAGAATCGGATCCATTAAAAATAGAACAAGATTTACTAAAATTGCTACCAGAATCTTATCTTGAAGATGTAAATCATCTTCTTATTTATCATGGTAGAAAAATATGTACTGCAAGGCAGGCGAATTGTAAAGATTGCGTTCTTTCCTCTCTTTGTGAAAAAAACTTAAGTAACCAGAAAAAATAGGTATAATTTTTAGAAGAACATGAATACTAATAAACAAGAGGTGAATGCTTTGACGAACATTAATTGTTCTTCTCCTTGCGTGTATCAAAAAGAAGGAAAATGTTTGTTAGAAAACGTTTCTCCTTGTAAAATGACTCCTTCCCCAAATTGTGCTTATTTTGTGGAAGCCAAAAAAGAAGAAAAATGATTTTCTTCTTTTTCTTTTATTGACATTTCTAGTAAGAAGAGATATAGTAGTCTCATAATTATAAAAAATCAAAGGAGGAACTTATGAAAACAAAAATGTTCAAACTAGGACTCGTAATAGCAATTATTTTGATGCTATGTACTGGAGTTTGTTTTGCAGCAGAAGAAGCAAATACTACCAATGTAACTTCGGAAGTTTCTACTACAACTACTACACCAGAAGCTACTGCTGAGGAAGAAGCTACTGAAGAAGAACCATCTATTATTTCAGATGATTTGTATAGCTTTTCTACCGATGTTACCGTTAACAAAATTGTAGATGGAAATGCTCATATTTTTGGTCAAGATGTTACTATTGATAATCAAATTATTGGTAACCTATTTGTAATAGCAGACACGCTTACCTTTACAGAAAAATCTTATGTACAAGGAACCTGTTATGTTATTGCAAATAAAATTGTAGTAAAAGGTATGGTATATGACTTATATTCTTCTTCTACCGATTTATCTATTGCATCTAGCGGAATTGTTTATCGTGATTTAAGAGCACTTTCTAGCAGTGTAGATATTCAAGGTAGAGTAGGAAGAAATGCCTTTATTGGAAGTGACGATATCACCATTGCAACCGATGCTGGTTCTAGAATTTATGGTAATTTAGATTATTCTTCTAGTAAAGATTTAGGTACATTAGAAGGCATTGTAGAAGGAACCGTTACACATTCTAATCCTTCTTCTAGCAATTTAACCACTGGTCAAATTGTAATGAATTATGTTGTTAATGCTATAGCAGAGCTATTATTTACCACTGTTTTATTCTTACTCATTTTATGGTTAACACCAAAAACAATTGCAAATTGGAAAGAAACGATGACAAAGAAATTCCCAATTTCTCTAGGAGTTGGAGTTCTTGCTCTTATTGCTATTCCACTTGTTTCTATTTTTACGATGGTATCTGAATTTACCATTGGTATTGGAATTGCATTACTTACTGTATATATTTTAAGTATTTGTATTACAAGTGCTATTCTTTCTATCAGCCTTGCCAAACTTATTTGTGACCGCTTCCATTTAGAGAAAAAAGTTATACTTTTCCTAATTACTCTTGCTACTTGTTTGGTATTATGGGCATTAAAACAAATCCCTTACCTAGGTGGATATGTTGTTATCTTCATTACCATTGTAGGTCTTGGAATTTTAATAGAAAATCTAATTTATGGAAGAAAAAAAGCAAAAGAATTAGAACAATAATACAGCAAGAAAAAAGCATTTGTGTAAATAACAAATGCTTTTTCTTTTACTCTTTTTTTAAGATAGCAACCGCTTCTTTCTTATCTTTTGCCTGTAAAATATAGGTGCCTGCCACTACAATATCACAACCTGCTTTTTTTACTAGACTTACCGTTTCTGCATCAATTCCCCCATCTACTTCTATTAAAAAGTCTAACTGCTCCCTATCTCTATATTCTTTTAATTCTTCTATTTTAGAAATTGCTTCTTCTTGAAAGGTTTGTCCTCCATATCCTGGTTCTACGCTCATTACTAAGCATACATTTATATATGGCAAATATGGTATTATCTCTTCTACTTTTGTGTTTGGTTTAATAGAAATTCCTACCTTTATTCCAAAATCACGAATAAGATGAATCCATTTTAATACATCTTCTTTGTTTTTAGCTGATTCTAAATGAAAGGTAATACTATTTGGCTCCATAGCAGAATAACTTTGGATATAGGCTTCTACATCCTCTACCATTAAATGTACGTCTAGTGGCACATTTGTAATTTGTTTTAAATACTCTGTATATTCTCTCATGATGCTACTTGTGTCTTGCTCTACAAATTTACCATCCATTACGTCTATGTGAAAATAATTTACCTTTGCCTCTTCTAAATTATAAAAAGTTCGTATAGCATTTTCTTGTTGTACAGATAATATAGATACAGAAACTTCTACCATTTATGTTCCTCCCTTTCTTTTTGTTCCTCATATAGTTTTTGATAATTTTCATATCGTCTCTTCCAAATTTTTCCCTGCTCTACTGCATGTTTTATGCCACAGTTTTGTTCTTTAATATGACTGCAACCAGCAAATTCACATTCTGGTAAGTATTCTACAAACTCCTTAAAATATAGGCATAACTCACGGTATGGAATTTCTTCTATGGAAAAAGTAGAAAATCCTGGTGTATCTGCAATATAGGTATCCTTTCCTAAAGAATACAATTTTACCGATGTTGTTGTATTCTTTCCTTTTTGATTTTTCTTACTAATATCTCCTTCTACCGCTACCTGCTTTTTTAAAATAGCATTCATTAAAGTAGATTTTCCCACTCCAGAATTACCAGAAAATGCACTTATTTTTCCAGTAAGCAAAGAAAGTAACTGTTCTACCCCTTCCCCTGTTTTTGCAATAGTAGTAATAACTGGATAGCCAATATTGCGATACTCTTGTATCTCTTCTGCATTACTCTTTAAATCTGTTTTATTAAAGCAAATAATAGGTGCAATCCTTAAGTATTCTAAATAAGCCAATTGCTTGTCTAACAATAAAAAATCCGGTTTTGGAAAATCTTGTGAAAGAACAAGTATCATTTGCGCTACGTTTGCCATTTTCGGTCTTTTTATATAGTTAGTTCTTGGTTTTAACTTTGTAATACTTCCTATTTTTTTAGCAGAATCCATTACCTCTAGCTCTACATTATCACCTACTACTGGCATTTCCTCTTTTTGTTTAAACTTTCCTCTTGAAGTACAAGTATATACCTCATCTTTTATTTGTACATAAAATAAATTTGCAATAATTTCTATAATACGTCCTTCTAACATATTCTCTCCTATTTTTTTCTTATTATATCATTTTTTTTGAGAGATGAAAAGCACTTGTAGTAAACTTACTTACTCTTCTGTTAGCGTCTAATAATAGCTAAACAATACCTATCCTGTACAACCACAGAAAAAAAGGAACGAAGCAATATTTTCGTTCCTTTTTTTCTTACTTATTCAAATGTGTATTCATCATTATTATAACTAATAGTTGTTGTTCTAGTCCAATCTCCATTTTTAGAATCTGTAATTCTTAAGGCTAATTCTTTTGTTTCATTTTCCTTAATAGAAACAGATGTTGTGAGTAATGTCTTAGAGTTTTTATCTACACCAGATTGCGTGTAAACGGCTTTACCATCTACCAGTAATTGCACATTTGCATTTTTTTCAATATCTGTATTCACAGTATTAGCATTTGTCGGTTCTTTATATCCTCCCGTAATTTTGTTTACGTTAATACTTATTTTTACCTCTTTGCTCTTTGTTCTTTTATTAACAGTAATGGTAATACCTGTTCCTTCATCTACCGTTTTACCAGGTTCAATACTTTGTTCTAGTACTATGCCATCATCTTTTGTGGTATCTTCTTTATAATTTGTTGTGGTATAGGTTAATTTATTATTAGCAATTTCTGTTTTTGCTTCTTCTTCTGTTTTTCCTATTAATGTTGGAACTGTTACTTCCTCAATTCCTCTACCAATACTTACATAAATTTTAACCGTACTTCCAGCTTCTATTTCTGTATCTTCTGGTGTTTCTTGCTTAATAATATAATTTTCTTCTACTTTTGCACTGGTTTCTTCTATTACTTCTGCTTCTAATTCTCTATTTTTTAGTTCTTGAATAGCATCTTCTTTCGTCATTCCTACCACCTTCGGAACCGTTGTCATTTTAGTTCCTTTACTGATAGTAACTTTTATCACACTTTTTTCTTTAATATTGTAGTTTTCCTTATATTCTGGATCTTGTGAAATAATTTTACCCGCTTCTACATCTTTGTTATACTCCTCGCCTGCAACTTCTATCTCTACTTTTAGTTTTCCGGCTTCTTCTCTTGCCTGTTCTTCTGTCATATTAGCTAGGTTTGGTATTTGTACTTCTTTTGGTGTATTTGCTTTTAAAATTCCAAGAGTAATAAATAATGCAGCAAAAAAGATAACACAACAAATTAGTAGAATAAGAAATACTCTTTGTATTTTATGTCTTTCAAAATATTGCCCTATTTTACTCTTTTTCTTTTTAGAAGATTTTTGCATCTCTTCGTCTTTTTCTTTTATACGGTCTTCCATACTTCTATCCATAACCGTTGGAATTTTTTGTGTTGGCATATCTCCTTGTCTGTCTTTTGTAAGCACAAAATCTCCATCTGGATTTTTAAGAGCCAAACTCAAGTCACGCATCATTTCTGTTGCAGAAGAATAACGCAAATTGGTATCTTTTTGCATTGCTTTCATAATAATTTTATTTACTGCAAAAGGAACTGCTGGGTTTACTTTAATAGGTTCTACTGGTTTTTCTTGCATGTGCTTTAAGGCAATAGAAACTGGAGTATCGGCATCAAATGGTACCTTTCCTGTTACCATTTCATACATTACAACACCTAAAGAATACAAATCAGATTTTGCATCTGTATAGCCTCCTCTTGCATGTTCTGGAGAAAAATAGTGTACAGAACCAATAGTAGTTCCAAAAGCAGTTATGGTAGAGTTAGAAACCGCTTTTGCAATTCCAAAGTCTGTTACTTTTGCAATTCCATCTTCTGTAATAATAATATTATGTGGTTTAATATCACGATGGACAATATTGTTTTTATGCGCTGTTTCTAATGCAGAAGCAATTTGCATTGCTATATTAACACTCCACTTCCAAGGAAGTGCCCCTTCTTCGTTAATGATTTCTTTTAGGGTTTTTCCTTGGATTAGCTCCATTACAATATAGTATAAATCCCCTTCGTTTCCGACATCATAAATGGAAACAATATTGGGATGGGTAAGAGATGCTGCAGATTGTGCCTCTGCTTCAAAACGTTTAATAAATTCTGTATCGGTTGTAAATTCGTCTCTTAGTACTTTTACTGCTACATATCGGTTTAAAACATGGCATTTTGCCTTATATACTGTTGCCATGCCACCGGTTTCCTATCTTTTCTATAATTTCATACCTATTTCCTAACATTTTTCCTTCTAAATTCATTTTTCCCTCTCCTAACTATTTTGGATAATAATAGCGGTAATATTATCATACCCACCAGAGTCATTTGCCTTTTGTACTAATTTTTCGGCACATACGGTAACATCTTCTGTTATAATTTGATAAATCTCATTTTCAGTAAGCATATTGGTTAATCCATCAGAACAAATTAGTAAAATATCATCTTTTAAAAATCCCTTTACCATTTTATCTGGTTCTACAAAAGCATTACAGCCTAAAGCTTTTGTTAACATATTCTTTTTAGGGTGATTGGCTGCCTGTTCCTTGGTAATTGTTCCATCTTGCACTAAATCTTCCACATAACTATGGTCTCTTGTTAATTTTCGCATAAACTGTTTTCGTATACGATAAATTCTACTATCACCTACATGTCCAATAAACACCTTATTATTATATATTAAACATACTTCTAAGGTAGTACCCATTCCAATTAATTCTTCTGCATCTTTTGATTTTTCATATACCACCATATTGGCATATTCTATTGCATTTTGAATTAATGCTAATATTTCCTCTTTTTCTTTTACGGTATTTTTAAAATTACTTTCAATATAACTTCTTACTGCATTCGTAGCTAAACTACTTGCAATATCTCCTCCACGATAGCCACCCATTCCATCGGCCAAAATATAGAGGGGAAGCTCGTCCTCTGGTTTGGAAATATAATAATAATCTTGATTATTTTCTCTTGCCTTTCCTACATCAGACTTTACAAAAACTTTCATTCTTTCATCTCCTACTTTATGTATTTAAGTTTTTTCTTCGTAGTTGTCCACAAGCTGCATCAATATCAGAACCTAGCTCTCTTCGCACGGTTGCTACTATTCCCTTACTATTTAAATAATCTCGAAATTTTAAAATGTTTTCATTCGTACTTTTTACATATACACCATTTTCTATTTTGTTAATAGGAATCAAATTAACGTGTGCTAGCATTCCTCTTAATAGTTTTACTAATTCTTTTGCATCTTCCAGATTATCATTATTTTCCTTTGCTAAAGCATATTCAAAAGAAATTCTTTTATTCGTTATTTTAATATATTCCTTGCAAGCTTTCATTAATTCTTCTATTGGATATTTTTTATTAATTGGCATCATTTGGCTTCTTTTTTCATTTGTAGTTGCATGCAAAGAAATAGAGAGTGTACATGGAATATTTTCTTTTGCTAAATCATAGATTCTTGGAACAATGCCACTGGTAGAAATGCTAATATGTCTTGCACCAATATTTAAGCCTTTTGGGTGATTTAAGATACGAATCGCATTTATGACATTATCATAATTATCAAAAGGCTCTCCAATTCCCATAAACACCACATTAGAAATCGTGCAGTTTTCTTCTCTTTCTACTGCTAATATTTGTTCTACAATCTCTCCAGATGTTAAATTACGGTCAAATTTAATACCAGTAGAAGCACAAAATTTGCAACCCATTTTGCACCCTACTTGGGAAGATACACAAAGTGTTTTTCCATGATGGTACTCCATGAGTACCGTTTCAATAGCACAACCATCTAGTAAATCAAATAAAAACTTTTTGGTACCATCTTTGGATTCCTGCTTACGCAATATATTAAAATTGTGCATCGCGAAATGCTTCTTTAGGTTTTCTCTTAAATCTAGTGACAAATTGGTCATTTTCTCAAAGCTAGTTGCCTTTTTCTGATATAACCACTCAAACACCTGCTCTGCACGATATGGCTTTTCTCCTAGTAAAAGAAATTCCTCTTTTAACTTTTCTAAACTAAAATCTTTTATATTTTTCATTTTATATCCTATCTTTCTATTCTTTTCATTTATATCATAAACCGCCTTTTTTTGCAATACGGTATGGGTTATTTTGCTATAGAAAAAAGCACATAATGTGCTTTTTTCTAAGTATTTTCTGTTAAGCTCTCAACATATTTACGTGTTTTTCCCTTTCAGACCATAAAATAACATCCACATAATAATTCTTAAATCCTTCTAAAATAGATGCATCCATTTTATTTTCGTCATTTAAAAATACAATTAATTGACTATCATTTCCTCTGGTTTCTTTTGTATCATTCCACATAAAAATTGTATTTTGAAAATTTTGTTTATTGGGATGATTAATTACCTTACACAATCTTTCTGGTCTCTCCTTGGTTCTTTGTAAAAGATATTCATAAGAATATACAAAACCAGATTTACCAATAAAACTCACATCTTTACTATAAAAAACTTCTTTTTTATCTAAGAAATCTGTCACATCTTCTACAAAAATGGAAGCCACTTTATTTTGAGACAGCATAAACATATCATCTACATTGAGCATTGCTTGCATTAAAAAGAATAATTTTTGTGGAAAATCTTCTACTCCTGTACGAATAACTAGTGCATCTCCTTCTAAAGATACATGATATTTGTTTAAAAAATTTTCTAATAATTGTTTCCTTTTACTACTACCAGCAATGTCTATCCCAGACATTTGTAAATTATGAATAATATAAGAATCATCTGTTAAAACAATTTTGTTTTCTTTTTCTAATTTTGCATATACTTGTAAATAATCATTATATCTATCTATAAAAGGACTTGTAATTTCAAAGTATTTATCTATTTGTTTAATAGATATTTCTTCTTGTAACCATTTTTTATACTGTTCTTTTAATTCTGTGGGATTTATTGTTTTACTTTTCATTTTAATTTCCTCCTACTCTTTATATTGTATACCATAATCCTCTTGTATTACATGAAATTTTTTGAAAAATTCTAAACAATATTGATATAAATTTTTATTTTCTATATCAAAAGGAATTGCCTCTCTCATTTCCGTTATTTCATTGTATATGTGTAAATGATTTCCACAAATTTTTGTTCCATCTTCGTTAATATGAAAAGAATTCGTAATATCCAATCTTAACAATGGTATATTGTTAAGATATGTTCTACCTTGGTAAGTACATTTATACTTATCAATATTCCCTCTTCTAATACTTACAATAAATTTTTTACCTATTTTTTGTGCAAATACATTAAACTCTAACTTCATTCCTGGTTCCGGAAATTCTAATATTGTTTTTTCTACTCTCTGTTTCATGATACGAATCAATGTGATTGCTTCTGCTGTTGTCATTTTAAAATTTGGATTGGTAGGAATCTTTTTTTCATTCATTTTTAACTCTCCCATCTTTTTTATTGGTGGTGCGTTTTTGGTTCCTACTATTAGTATTTTTAATTTTTATTTATTTCTATTTCTTCTATTACATGTATTTATAGTTTAAAACATTTGTTTGTTTTTGTCAATACTTTTTTGCAAAAAAATTAAATTTATGCTCTTTTGTTTTTTGAGCTCGTTTTTTGTCGAATTACGTCATATGTAAATGGTAAAAAAATATGTAGGAAAACCGACATTTGTCAATTTCCTACATATTATTTTACCATTTAC
>UMJJ01056460.1_pt1 | contig 29510 bp, 26 predicted proteins | sample 1966051 | NCBI WGS metagenome assembly UMJJ01 (sample SAMEA4836147, study PRJEB28245) | human gut metagenome | biome: gut microbiome; material: fecal sample | place: Denmark | collected 2008
GCATGGACGTTGAAACGCGTTCCAAGCACCTCGACCCGGCAGGCGTAGGTCTCCACGATGAAGGGATGGTCCGCATCGTGCGCCACGTCGAACAGGGCCGTACCGTTGAGCTTCACCTGACGCTCGCGGCCGGCGAAGAGGGCCGGGTATTCGATCTCGGCACCGGAGTTGAGCCACACGCTGGTGCCGTCCTGCAGCGTGAGGTTGATGCGCTGGCCGGCGGGAACGACGATGCGGTTGGTCAGCTGCTGCCAGTTGTGCTCGCGATGGGAGATGACACCCCAGCTGATGCCCACGGCCAGGGCCACGACGGCGGCGATCCGCAGGGCGGGAGCTGCCAGACGCATGAGAGGGCCCGGGCGGCGTCCCGGACGGGGTTGCGATACGGCAGCGCGGGCCGCCGGACGGGGTGCAAAGAGTTGCAGGGCATTGAACATGGCCCGCTCGCGGTCGAACGTGCGACGGTTCTCCGCGTCGGCGTCGAGCCACGCCATGAGGCGGCGCTCCTCGTCGGCCGAGGCCTCGCCTCTGAAAAATCGGTAGAGGATCTCCTTTTCCATGCTTTTATCGCTCTTTGGGGGACATTCACCATAAAAGCACCCGAGCGGGAGGTTTTCCCGGAGAAAATCGCATTTTTTTGCAAAAAAATTTCAGAATGTGCGCGAGAAGCGCTCCAGAAGGGCTGCGGCAAGGGCGGCCGGCAGGTAATCCCGCAGGGCATGGCGCAACAGTCCGAGGGCCTTTTCGAGTTCGGTGCCGACGCGGCGTTCGGTGATGCCGAACAGCTCGGCCACCTCACGGTAGGAGCGTCCCCCGAAGCGCTGTTCGGTGAAGACGCCCCGCGTCAGTTCGGGCATCTCGGCCAGACTTTCGCGCACGATCCGCTCGATCTCCCCCTCGAAAAGCTGCTGCGGGTCGCAGCGTTCGAGCGAACGGATATTCTCGTTCAGCACCCGTTTTTCGAGCTGTTCGATTTCGCTCTGGGCCCGCAGCCGGACCAGCCGGGCCCGGAGGTGGTTCAGACACTTGTGCCGCAGCGTCGTGAAGACATAGGCCGCGACGTTGCACGAAGGGTCGATCCGCCCGCGGTTCTCCCAGAAGTAGAGAAACGAGTCGGTGACCAGATCCTCGGCCGTCAGGCGGTCCTTGACATACCCGCGGGCAAACTCGATGAACCGCGGTCGGAACTCGTCATAGAGCCGCCCGAAGTCGTCGTCGCTGCCTCGATTTTCGGATAAGGTGTGTCCCACGGAGTCGGATTTTGAAAACAAATATAGCAAATTTTGAAAAAAAAGCCTACCCGACCGGGGATTCCGCCCCCGTTTCGAAAGAAGGATCCGCCGGGATTCCGGGCCGGGATTTGCCCGAACGGCGAAAAATCGCCATCTTTGCATCGACCAAAATCCAACGTCCATGCTCCACACCGAAGATACCCGCATCGAAGCCCTCGCCGTCCACCGCGTGGGCAATCAGTCCAAGGACGAACCGCTGCTCGTCTCGCCCGGCCTCTCCCCGCAGACCGCCAACGAGGCGCTGATGCAGACCCTCACGGCCTACTTTCTCGACGGCTTCCGCGACGAGTCGAGCTACACGCTCTGCCACGAAAGCGACCTGACGTGCAACGAGGTGTGGAACTTCGCCGGACGGATCTTCGACCACCCCGAGACGCTCTACGAACAGTCGGTCAACCTGGCCCGCCACCTCTACGCCTGCGGCACGCTGCCCCAGATCAAGGGGGGCGAGTTCTACGTCGTCCGCTTCAGCAACTGCGGATTCGGCGGCCAGCGGTTCGATGCCCTGGGGCTCTTCAAGTCCGAGACGCGCGACACCTATCTCGATGCCGAGACGGCCGACGAGGGGATCCGCCTCTCGACGCGCGAGGGGATCGACATCAAGCGGCTCGACAAGGGGGCCGTGATCCTCAACACGGAGCGCGACGAGGGGTTCGTCGTGCTGATCGTCGACAACACCAACCGCACCGAGGCCCGCTACTGGATCGACGACTTTCTCCACCTGCGCCAGCGGCAGGACAGCTACCACAACACGCACAACGCCATGGCTATGTGCAAGCGCTACGTCACGCACCGCCTGGCCCAGGAGTTCGACGTCTCGAAGGCCGATCAGGCCGAGATGCTCAACGAGACGATGAACTACTTCCGCGAACAGGACAACTTCTCGATGGAGGATTTCTCCGAGCGGGTGATCCGCCAGCCGGAGGTGGCCGAGAGTTTTGCCCGCTTCCGCGAGCAGTACGAGTCGGAGCGCGACATCCGCATCGAGGATGAATTCGGCATCTCGGATGCGGCGGTCAAGCGGCAGGCCCGGTCGTTCAAGAGCGTCATCAAGCTCGACCGCAACTTCCACATCTACATCCACGGGAACCGCGATCTGATCGAGCAGGGGCAGGACGAGAAGGGCAAATACTATAAGGTCTATTACCAGGAGGAGGAGTAACCGCCGCACCTGCCACCCTGCCGACAGCCCGCCAGGAACCCGTCGGAAGCCCGTCCAGAGGAACCGCCGGCGACCTGCAGAGACCCGCAAAAGCCCGCCAGGGACCGTCCGAGCCACCTGCCGCCGCGTCGCGAACCCGTCAGGAGCCCTTAGGAGAGCGGTCCATACGCCACACCGACCGGGATGCAGACCCTCCGGAACGCGAGAGCCGCCGGCAACCTCTCGTCGCCCGGCGACCGAACAGAGAACCAAACAGACCATCAACCATGATTCGCCAACACATCTTCACGCTTCGTCCCCGCAGCCGGGGATTCCACCTAGTGACGGACGAGATCCGCAGCCACCTTCCGGAACTTCCCCGCACGGGACTGCTCCACCTCTTCATCCGCCACACCTCGGCCGGGCTCTCGATCAACGAGAATGCCGACCCCGACGTGCGGCAGGACCTCAACGCCATCTTCGACCGCCTGATACGCGAACGCGAGAGCTACTACTCCCACACGCTCGAGGGGGACGACGACATGCCGGCCCATGCCAAATCGACGCTGACGGGGGTCGACCTGACGATTCCGATCGTCGACGGGCGGCTCGGGCTGGGGACCTGGCAGGGGATCTACCTCTGCGAATTCCGCAACCGCGCCTCGGGACGGCAGATCGTCGCCACGATCCTCGGCGAATAATCCGCCCGCAAACCATCTTCAAACCAACCGCAAAAACGCAAAACAAATCACATGGAGGCAATCACGCAATTTCTGATCGACTGGGGCTATTGGGGGCTCTTCCTCTCGGCCTTCATCGCCGGGAGCATCCTTCCGTTCAGTTCCGAGGCGGTGATGGTCGTACTGGTCCGCATGGGGCTCGACCCCATGGGATGCGTCGCCGCAGCCGCCCTGGGCAACACCCTCGGCGGCATGACCTGCTACTGGATCGGAACCCTCGGCCGCACCGAATGGATCACCCGCATCGGGGTCTCCACACGCCAGCTGGCCCGGGCCCGGAAGTTTCTCTCCGGCCGCGGTGCACTGATGGCCTTCTTCGCCTTCCTGCCCACGATCGGCGAGGCCATCGCCATCGTGCTGGGGCTCATGCGCAGCAATGTCTGGCTGACGACAGTCTCGATGTTCGCCGGCAAGACGCTGCGCTACATCGTCATCCTGGCCTCGTTCGAAGGGGTCGTCTCGCTCTTCTGAGCGGTTCGGAGCCCCAACCCGTATTTTCACCTTTCACCTCCATCCAAGACGTCACCATGGAAATCCGCGCCACCGACACCCCTTCCCGCGCACTGCTGCTCCTTGCCGACGAATCCGAAGATTCGATCGCCGATTACCTGCCGCGCAGCCGCTGCTATGCCGCCTTCGCCGACGGACAAATCGTCGGTCAATACCTGCTTCTGCACACGCGACCCTTCACGGCCGAGGTGGTGAATATCGCCGTGACTCCGGCCTGTCAACGCCGGGGAATTGCAACCGCCCTGCTGCGACACGCCGTCCGAACAGCCCGTGAGGCGGGTTTCCGGATCCTCGAGATCGGCACCGGAGATTCCGGAACGGGACAGATCGCCCTCTACGAACGATGCGGATTCGTCCGCTGCGGCCTCGACATTGATTATTTCCGCAAACACTACCCGGCCCCAATCCTCGAAAACGGCGTGGAGTGCCGCCATATGGTACGGCTGCGCATGGATCTGACCGAAAAGTAATCCGACAACAGAATCCCGCCCGCCCTCGGGCATTCCCCCCCCCCTCACAAAAAAAGCGGACGGCCCGAAAGCCGCCCGCTCCTCTCTGTTTTCATTTTCGCGCTGTTCCGCCGGGAACCCCGGAACCCCAATCTCCCATGCCGGTTCCCGGCAGAATCAACGCTCCCAAACTCCCCCTGTTATTACCAGGTTGCCTCCAGGTATTGCGGATCGGAGGACAATCCGTAGGCATCATATCCATGACCGGTCTGATCGACCACCTTGTTCTGCAGGTACCAGCCCGAGTAGGATTCGCTCATCGAGGCCGACTCGCTGGCATCCATCTTCCAGTAGGCCAGAAGGTCGGGCGACTGCGGATCGGCAATCACCAGATCCTTCACGTTGGCAATCTCGCTGGCCGTCAGCGCCCGGGTCCAGACACGCGCCTCGGCCAGATAGCCGTCGAGCGGACGGTTGCCGTTGTAGTTCGAGGCGCAGCCCAGTCCGAAGCCGATACCGCGGCCGTTCCACAGCTGAACCTGCGAGATGTCGACCGTTTCGCCCTTGTGGGTCGTCTCGGTGATGAACTGTCCGTCGATGTAGATGCGCAGCGAACTGCGGGTCCAGACGGCAGCCACGTGGTACCACTGGTTCGTGGCGCACGGAGCGTTGATCGCCGCCGGCTGGTAGTCGCCCTTGCAGACCTGAAGCACGTCGTAACCGATCTTCACGTCGCCGAAACGCATGCAGACGTTACCCTCGAGACCCATGATCGAGGAGATGTAGGGATCGCTCTTCTGGAAGCTCTTCGCATAGACCCGGCACTCGAGCGTCAGCTCCGGCAGGGCCGACAGGTCACGCGTTCCCTCCTGGCCGCGCTGGTCGTAGAAGCCCGGCACGATGTACTTGTTGCCCGAACCGATGTAGACGCCCTTGCCGTGAACCGGTGCGCGGAAGACGAGGTAGAGCGTGCTCGAGGCATCGAGGATCGCCATCGAACCGTCGGTCTGCACGATCCGCATCGGCAGGCAGTAGAACGTACCCGGCTCGAGGGCCTCCTTGACGACGATTTCGGCCTCGTCCGAGACGCTGGTGCCGGCCTTGATGGTCACCTCCTGCTTCGCGAAGTCGTAGAGTTTCTCGTCGAGCAGCACGCACGTACGGCCGTATTTGGTGTTGTAGGCTTCGAGCAGCTCGGGGCATACCTGCAGCGAGACGTGGGTCTCGTGGCCGACGATCTGCGAAGCGGAGACCGAGAAGGTGGCCTTCTCGCCCGCCTGCGTGATGGTGACGATCTTCGCCGGCTCACGCTGCGCCTCCGTGATGTAGATCGAAGGCTCGTACTGGGCGGCCTCCTGGCAGCCCGCAAGCGCGGCAACCAGCGCCAGGGAGGCCCATATCTGTTTCATTTTCATGGTTTCAGTCGTTTTGATCGGTTAATTTTTCGGTGCATAGGCCTCGAACTCGCAGATGTTGTAGGCCCAGGAGTAGGGGATGATGGTCATGCGGATGTAGCGGCATTCCACCGGGCTGCGCAGCTGCAGATAGCGCCAGTTGCCATCCGTCAGGGCAAGCTCGACCGTACCCGAAGCCTGTGCCTGCCACTTCTGGCCGTCGAGGCTCACCTCGATGTCGCGCAGGTTCTTGAACGAGTAGTCGATGTAACCCATCCGCCAGCCGACGATCGTATGTACCGTGGCCATGTCGACCACCACCTTGATTTCGGGGGTCTCCTCCGTGAAGGCGGTCCATCCGCCGGTCAGCTGTCCGTCGAACATCGCCGCCGTGTAGTCCTTGTCGTTGGCCGTAAAGGTCCAGCCCGAACGATCCTCGATCACCGTGCCGTCGACCGTATCGACCCGCTCCTGGACGTTGGTCTGCGACTTCGAGACGATGATGTAGCGCGTCAGCACCTTCTCGTCGTAGAGCCAGTAGTCCTCCGAATTGCCGAGGTTGATCCGGTAGGCGATCATGTAGTCGCCGTTCTCGAGCGCCGCGGGATCCTTAACGCCGATCGTGATCGGAGCGGCCATCTTCTCGCCCTGCTTCAGGGTGATAGCCTCCGGAAGCGTCATCTGATCGGCCGCAAGCGTGCGGTAGCTGGTGCCTTTGTCGCGGTTGTAGGCATCGACCAGCGTCGGATCAACCTCCAGGGCGAACGATACGTCCTCCGGCACACCGTACTGCAGACCCAGCGTCAGTTCACAGGTTCCCTGCTCGATGAGCGTGCCGTCGATCAGCGAGACGATCTCCAGCTGCTCGATCTGGTTGCCCGAGATCGTGACCGTATTGGCCATCTGCTTGGATTTCAGACTTACACGCACGTAGAGAACCTCGCGGGCCGTGTTCGGGGCGACGCCCGCCACACCCGAATAGTCGGCGCGCACGGCGGCCAGATACTCCTTGCCGGCCTCGAGGCCCTTGCCCGTGATGATCATCTGCACGGGGGTCTCCACCGAGGAGTGCTGCTCGCCGGCCGCAAAGCGGAACGGAGCCGTAAAGGTGACGCTCGCCGGATCGATTGCCTCGAATTCGGTGTAGTTGTAGGCGTTGTAGGAGTCGACAAGCGTGGGATCGAGCACCAGCGGGAAGGTCATCTCCGCAGCGGCTACGGCCGAGAGCGAACCCGAGAGCGAAATGGCTGCGGCCTCGGTGGCACCCGACGGGAAGGGGGTCAGCTCGACGGTGGCCTCACCGGCCTGATCGAGCGTCAGGAGGTTCTTCGTGTAATCGCCCTGCGGCGCGGGGTTGGCAATCTGGATCGCCTGGCGGATATACTTGTAGGGCATGCTGGAGTTGCCGTACTCATACTCCATGTGGTAGGAGCCGAAGCCGGCCGAGGTCTCCTCCAGCGCGAAGTAGGCCATACCCAGCAGCGAGGGGATCGACTCTCCGTTGTGGTTGTAGCTGGTGCCGCCGTTCTGCCACAGCGACTCGAAGTTCTCCGTGAAGATGATCTGTTCGGGGCGCCATCCGCGACCGGCGGCACTCTGCGTACGGCTGCGGAGGTTGCTGGCACCCGTGCAGTTGTAGGCCTGCGAAACGGCATAGTCGCACAGTTCGCCGATGTTGGCCGGAAGCCAGTCGCTGTCGATGTTTCCGTCGATGAGGAACAGGCGGCCCGTTCCCGACTTGGGACCGATGTACTTGCTCAGCTCCTCGGCGAAACGCTTGAAGTTCTCCGGATTCTTGTTCATCGGACCCTGGTGGTCAACAGCCGTCTCGAAGTCGATGTCCATACCGTCGTACTGGTACTTGTCCATCGAGTCCTTGCCCCAGGCCTTGGCGTAGGCCACGATACCCTCCTCGGTGATCTGGCCGTCGACCTTGAACTCTTCGGGCATGTCCTTGGCCGAGATACAGAAGACGACCTTCGTTCCCTTGATCTGCTGCACGTAGGCCTTGTCCTCGAGCTGTTCGGGACTCAGGCTGTGCCACTGGCTCCAGATCGAGATGATGTCCATCGAGTCGGGGGCACTGCGCAGACGGCTCTGCTCCGAGGCGCCGATTCCCGTCCAGGAACCGTACCAGCCGAAGGCCAGTTTGTGATCGGTCTGCTTGTAGGCGCGCAGACGGGCGTAGTAGGCGTCGTCACGCAGAATGGGCGACTGCTTGTCCGGATACTGGATACGGACCGGTTCGGGGGTCGTCTGCTTCTCGCAGGCGAAGAGCATCGCCGCTCCGGCCAACACCGTCAATATATGAATCAGTTCTTTTTTCATCTTGATTAGTCTGTTTTACGTGGATAAGGTCGCTTATTTCTTGTCCCACCAGAGTTTCGTACCGCCGGCATCGGGACCGTCGAGCAGCCGCACGGCCGCATTGACCGCTCCGGCGTTGTTCGAGTACTCGAGTTTCGGGAAGACCATGCGGCGGATCTGGACATTCTTGTCGACGGTCGGATCCTCGCTGTTGGCCACGATCGGGAAGAGCCGCGGGAAACCCGTCCGGCGGAACTCGGCCCAGGCCTCCATGCCGTTCGGGAAGAGGGCGATCCACTTCTGCGTAATGATGCGCTCGAGTTCGTTGCCGTCGTTCTGCCACTTGACCGTCACCTTGCCGCGTGCGCTGGCCGAGTATTTCGTCGGGTTCTCCGAGACGTCGGAGAAGGTGGCCGGAGTCTTCTCGCTGGCCAGATAGGTCGCAGCCTCGCTCGCCGAGAGTCCGTTCTCGGCAAACGACAGGCGGACACCCTCCTCGTAGTTGCTCTGCGCACCCGTGTTGTCACCCGTCATCAGGCAGTACTCGGCCTTGAGGAAGGCCACCTCCGAAGCCAGCAGCCAGTTCATCGGCGTATCGGTCTGGATGTTCGGGGCCGACATCTTCGTGTAGAACTTCTGCTCGGTGGATCCCAGACCGTTGCGCACGCCGTGGTAGCCTCCGCCGTCGATCGTCGCGGGCTGGAACATCGAGGCCCGACGCGGATCCTCGTAACCGTTCAGGTAGGAGTCCATCGAGGCGCTCATGCGGGCGTCGTTGTACGAGTTCCAGATCATCTCCATCGGGTTGTTGATCGTGATCTGGCGGTAGCTCTTCAGCACGGCGTTGTCGGCCGTCGAGGTGATCACCCCATCGGTGATGGCCTCCTGGGCATACTGCTTCGAGAGATCGGGCTCGACGTAGCGGATGCGGATCGCCAGCCGCAGCTTGAGCGAATTGGCGAAGAGCAGCCACTTGTTCAGGTCACCGGCATAGATGGCGTCGACCTTCTCGAGCGACTTGTCGCCCGGCGCCACGGCGATCTGCGCCTTGAGGGCCTCGATCGAACGGTTGAGCGTCTCGAAGAAGTGGTGGTAGAGGGTCTCCTGCGAATCGTAGGGGCTGATCGACTCACCGAAGTGGAGCACCGGCAGCGGCCCGTACATGTCGCTGGCGCGGTGCAGCGTCAGCACCTTGAGGATGTCGGCCACGGCCATGGCGTGGGCGCTCAGCAGCCCCTCGTCGTAGCCCGCCTTGAGCATCAGCCAGGCCGGCATCACCTGCGTGAAGGCCACCTCGAAGACCGTATTGCTCCAGTTGTTGGCCGTCAGGTTGTAGACCATCGGGTTGCTGCCGCCGTCGAAGTGGTTGGCGCAGGCCATGTAGCCGGCATAGTGGTCGGCCAGCAGGTTCCAGCCCGTCTGGTAGCGGTTGACGGGGACGGTCGTCTCGCCCGTCGTCGGGTAGGCGGCGTCGAGCTCCATGGTGGTGATCAGCGAGGCCTGATCCACCACCTGAGCGGCATTGGGATCGGTGTTGTAGTTCTCGAACTCGCTCGTGCAGGCGGTAGCCGCAACGGCCAGCGCGGCCACGGCTCCGATCCATATCTTGATTCTGTTCACAGTCGTTTTCATGAATGGTTGGTATTAGAATTGAAGCCGTACGCTGAATCCGATCGTCCGCACGCTCGGCTGCATGAAGAAGTCGAGGTTCTGGTAGTAGGTGCTCGTCGAGGCGGTCACCTCGGGATCGAACGGGGCCTTGTTGTAGAACATGAAGAGGTTGCGGCCGATGAGCGACACCGTGGCGCGGATCTTGTCGTTGAACCACGACGAGGGCAGGTCGTAGCCCAGTGTCAGCTCGCGCAGACGCACGTTCGTCATGTCGTAGACATACTGCGAGAGCATGCCCATGCCGTCACCCGAGTTGGCGTAGAACTCCTTGACGCCGGAGATCGTCTGCTTCTCCGAGATGCGGATACCACCTGCCTCGCGGGCATCGGCCGAGGCCTGCGACACGCCGAAGCGGTCCATCAGCGCCTGCGTCACCGAGACGCCGCGGCCGCCGATGCGGGCATCGACCAGCACGCCCAGCGAGATGCCCTTCCACGAGAACTGGTTGTTCCAGCCCATGCGGTAGCGGGCATCGGTGTTGCCGGCGTAGATCCACGTATCGGGATCAATGGTCACCGTACCGCCGTTGGGATCGACGTAGATCTGTCCCTGGTCGTCGGTCTTGAGGCCCGTCACGTAGAAGTCGCCGATCGAGCCGCCCGGACGCAGCTTCACGCGGTAGCCGCCGTAGTCCATGTTCACCTCCGGGAGCGACACCTCGGCACCCGTCACCGGGTCGATCGTCCCCTCGGGAACCAGCTCGCGGATCTTGTTGCGGTTGAGCGAGAAGTTGAACGACGTCGACCAGGCGAAGTCGCCCCACGTATTCTTGTATCCGGCCACGGCCTCGACACCCCAGTTGTTGACCTTACCGGCATTCAGATACGACTGCTTGTAGCCCGTGCTGGGGGGCGCGTCGTAGAGGAAGAGCTGGTTGTAGGTGTTCGTGTCGTAGTAGGTGGCGTCGAGCCAGATCTTGTTGCCGAGGAACTTGGCGTTCATACCCACCTCGAACGACTTCGTGCGTTCGGGACGCAGGTGGGAGGCCGGGGCATAGGTCTGGGTGGTGATCACGCCGTTCTTGATCGCGTAGTTGGCACCCGTGATGAAGCGCTGCGGGGGGTTACCCACCTCGGCATACGAGGCGCGCACCTTCAGGAACGAGATGCCGGCCTTCGAGAGATCGGCCATCGACGAGATGACGGCCGACAGACCCACCGAAGGATAGAAGATGTTCAGCTGATCGGTGAAGGCCAGCTGCGAGGCCCACTCGTTGCGGAACGTGGCGTCGAGGTAGAGCATTCCCTTCCACCCGAGCTGCAGCGTGGCGTAGATCGCCTGGTTCTGGTCGTGGTAGTTGTCCTCCATGGGGAGGGTGTTCAGGTCGCTCGAAACGATGTTGTTGTAGGTGAACTTGTTGGGGATGCCGGCCAGGTGACCCTCATAGCCCGTTAGGGCGTTGCGGTCGTCGGTCAGGCTCGCACCGAAGTTGAACTGCACGGAGAAGGCGTTCTCCCAGAAGCTCTTGTCGATCGACAGCAGCGCATCGGCATAGAGGTTGCTGTGGCGCGAGGTGTGGTTCAGGTAGTTGCCGTACTCCGAGGCGAAGAGCGTGTTGGACGAGGCGTAGATCTTGCGCGTGTAGTTCATCACCATGTTGTCGGTGCGCACGCGGCCCGTCAGGCTCAGCCAGTCGAAGACGTCCCACTTCAGCGTGGCGTTGAACGTATAGCGCTGCATGTTGTTCTCGAAGATCTCGCGGTTGACCACCCAGTAGGGGTTCTCGACGCCGTTGATGAACTCCAGTCCCCAGAACTGCTCGCTGTAGCCCAGACTCGGGTTGTAGCGCTCGTAGACCTGGTATTTCGAGATATCGTCGCCGCGCGGGAAGAGGTAGACCCCGATCAGCGGGTTGTGGTAGATACCCTGGATCAGCGGGTTGCGGCTGTACTGCTTCATGTACGAGGCACCCAGATCGAGCGTCAGCTTGTCCTCGATGAGAGCCGTCGTGTTGCGCAGCGAGAAGTTGTAGCGGTTGTAGACGTTGTTCGGGATGATACCGCGCGTGTTGACCGAAGCGGCCGAGAAGTAGGTCTGGTTGCGCTTCGTACCGGCGGTGATGCCGATGGCGTTGGTCTCGTCGAAGCCCGTCTGGAAGAAGTCCTTCGGATCGTACGACGAGGGTTTGGCCAGCTTCTCGCCCCAGCTCATCGACGGCGAGTTGAGATCCGTACCGTACGTGTTCTGGAACTTCGGCATGACGAACGGCGAGGAGAAGGTCGTGCTGTTCGAGTAGTTCACCCGCACGCGTCCCTCTTCACCGCGCTTGGTCGTGATCAGGATCACGCCGTTGGCGCCCTGCGAACCGTAGAGTGCGGCGGCCGTGGCACCCGTCAGCACCGACATCGACTCGATATCCTCGGGGTTGATGCTGGCAATACCCTCGTAGTCACCGCCGTCGGGGGTCTCGTAGATACCCTCGGTCTGCTTCGAGCGCAGGCTCGGCAGCGGAATACCGTCGACGACGTAGAGGGCGTTATTGTCGCCGTTGAGCGACTTGACACCACGCATCACCACGCGCGTCGAACCGCCCGCACCCGAGGCGCTGGCGTTGATCTGCAGACCGGCGATCTTGCCCGAGAGCGAGTTCATGAAGTTGGCATCCTTGACCGTGTTGACGATCGATCCGGAGACCTCCTGCACGTTGTAGGTCAGGGCCTTCTCCTTGCGTTTGATACCGAGGGCCGTAACGACCACGGCATCGAGCACCTCGTTGTCCTCGTGCATGACCACGGCCAGCGACGTGACGGCGCCCGTCACCGGAATCTCCTGCTTCGTGTAGCCGATCAGCGAGATCTCGAGCACGTCGCCGGGTTTGGCCTGCGGCAGCGAGAAGTTGCCGTCGAGGTCGACCGCCACACCGACGGTCGTACCCTTGAGCAGGACGGTGGCGCCGATCAGGGGCATTCCCTTATCGTCCTTGACCGTACCGCTCACGCCGTTGTGCACGGCCGAGGCTGCGGCCGGCGACGGGGCCTTGCGCGAAAGGACGATGTGTTTGTCACGCAGCGTATAGGCGATGTCGAAGCCTGCAAAGAGGCGGTCGAGCACGCTCGTGAGCGCCTCGTCATGGGCCGAGACGGTTACGCGGCGCTCCGTATCGATATCGGAGGTGTTGTAGACGAACGAATAGTCGGTCTGTTGTTGGATGGACTGGAATACCGTGATGATGGCGGCATTCTGCACGTCGAGGCTTACGCGGGGAGCCGATTGCGGCGTCTGGGCCGCAGCCCGGGCACTCGAATATCCCGACAAAAGCATCGAGACAAGCAGCAGGCTGCGGAGACATAGCGCGACAATGCGCCCTCCCTTGCCTGCGACAAGGTTGAATTTTTTCATAAAAAGGTTAAAGTAGGTTGGTAATGTCTTGAGGTAATTTTTCGTCGCGGTTTACCGCGGTCAGGAGCATGGCGTTCAGTTCTCCATAGGCAGCTGTAGGTCTTTCAGGTTTGGGTTTGGATGTCAGTTGGCGTATATTTCGATGTCGTTATCGACGATCCGGTAGTTGAACTTGTAGGTCAGCTGCAGCACCGACATGATGTGGTAGATGCCGTCATCGACCTGGAAGTCGCCCGAGAAGCGCAGCTGACGCAGCGCATCGTCCTTGAAGCGGATATCGACGTTGTAGCAGCGGTTGAGCTCTTCGGCAATCTCCTCCAGGGTGTTGTGTTCGAAGCTGAAGCGGCCGTAGATCCAGTTGATCGAGCGTTCGGCCGTCGGGATGTCCGTCAGCAGCATGCTCTTCGTATCGGTATCGAAGATCAGCTGCTGCGAGGGGTGCAGCCGCAGAGCCGTTCCGCGCTCTCCCGTGACGGAGGCCTCGACCGACCCCTCGAGCAGCACGGTGGTTATCAGGTGTTTATCCTCGTTGTTGCGGATATTGAAACGCGTGCCCAGCACCCGGATATCGAGGCCGTTGGTCGAGACGACGAACGGAGCGTGGCGGTCGTGCGACACCTCGAAGTAGGCTTCGCCGTCCATCTTCACGCGGCGCTTGCGCGAGAAGAACGAGGCGGCATACTCCACGCGGCTCGACGAATTGAGCCAGACCTTCGTGCCGTCGGGCAGCACGGCCTGCGAGCGTTCGCCGACCTGCGTGTAGACGACCATGGGGCGCGTCAGCCGCTCGACGGAGCTCCGGGCCATCCATCCGCCGGCCAGCAGCACGACGATGACGGCCGCCGAGGCTGCCAGACGCTTCAGGCTGCGGAGCCACACCCGCCGCCGGGCCTGTTCGCGGATCCGCGTGCGGCAGTGCACATAGGCCTTCTCCACATCGATGCGGGCCGTATCGTTGATGCGGTCGTTGAGATAGAGCAGGCGATAGATCTCGCCCATGAGCCGACGGTTGGCCGGCGAGGCATCGTACCACGCCTCCACCGCGGCGCGCTGCTCCGCGTCGAGTGCTCCGCTCAGGTAAGCGGCCAGGATCTCTTCGTTGATTTCAAAATCCGCCATTTTCATTTGCTTGTCTGCATAGTAATACAATCCGTCAGCGGAAGTTACTAACGGATACACCAAATTTTTTCATTTTTTTTTAGGAAAGCCGGCTTCCGAGCACCAGCGCGATCAGAGGCCAGTATTCGCGCAGCTCTTCGCGCAGCAGGCGGACGGTCTGGCCGATGCGGTAGTTGACCGTCTGGGGCGAGACCTGCAGTGCCGCGGCGATCTCCTTGTGGGTCATTCCCTCGAGACGGTGCATGCGGAAGGTCTGCCGGAACTCCGCGGGCAGTTTCTCCAGCGCCTCGTCCAGACGGCGCATGAGTTCGCCTTCGAAGTAGAAGTCCGGATCGTCGAACTCCTCCTCGCTGCTTTGGGCCAGTTCGCGGAAGATCCGGTTGCGGACCGTATGGCGCGAGGCACTGTTGATCGACTTGTTCTTGACGATAGTAAAGAGCAGCGACTTGAGCGGCATCTCGGGGAGCAGCGTCGTGCGGTGTTCCCAGAGCCACATCATGGTGTCCTGCACCAGTTCTTCGGCCCGGTCGGGGGTCACGAAGCGGGTAGCGTAGGTACACAGGGGTTTGTAATAGCGCCGGAAGAGTGCATGGAAACAGTCTTCGTCGCCGTCACGAAGCATCCGGACAACCGTGCGGTTGTCCTGCATGTCGACAACCTGCTGCATATTTTCCTGGGAGACTCTCATCTGCACACGCCCGAAGACCTCCGAAGAACGGGCTAGACAAAAATACAATAATATCCGTGATTCGCAAAAAAACGAGCCCCGCCTTACCGTCCGAAGGCGGTTTGAAGGTCAATCCGGGGTTGCCGTCGTCGGGCGGGCTCTGCCGCCGTGGTCCGTTCGTCCGGACACCCGCCCCGCCCATCGCACCTACCCGCTCCGTCCGGGATCCGAATCGGGCACACATCCGGCCCCTTTCCTCCCCGCCCAAAAAAAATCCGGCCCCGACAATGCGGGAACCGGACTCTCACAACTTATCTACTATGACAAAACTTGTTGTCTCACACAAAGGACGGCAACGATGCATCGCCGCATCCGGAGCGCATGCCCCCTCCGTCCCGAAACGCCGACCGGCAGTCGGCCCTGCGCCTCGCAGGGATCAGGCATTCGTCGAAGCGAGCGGTTCGGCCAGCGAATAGGTCCGGCCGGCGAGCTCCTTGTCGAGCATGTAGAGGCCGAATTTGTTGCCGTCGACGGCATCGCACGCCGCAATCATCTCGCGGGCCGACTCCTCCTCCTCGACCTGCTCGTTGACGAACCAGGCCAGCATGTTCGACGAGGCGTAATCGCGGTCCTCGGCGGCAATCGAGGCCAGATTGGCGAACATTGCCGTCACCTCCTTTTCATGCCTGAGCGTATCGCGGAACATCTCCAGCGGCGAGGCCCACTCGGTCCGCACCGCCCCAACGGGCTGCAGCGTGACGCGGCCCTCGCGCGAAAGCAGGTAGTTCATCAGGATGCGGGCATGGTCCTGCTCCTCCTGGAACTGCACGTAGAACCAGTTGGCAAAACCCTTCAGACCCTTGGCCTCGGCATCCACCGACATCGAAAGATAGAGATAGGCCGACCACATCTCGGCATTGATCTGCGCATTGAGCGCTTCGTGCAACTTCGGACTCAACATAAAGGTAGCTGTTTAGGTGGGTATTGTTTCTGTTTGTCGGGACAAAGATACGATTGGATCTGTTGATTTTCAAAATATTATCAATCATATTATCTTATACCCCGATAAACGGAACACATACACGGCATCCGATCTGCAAATCGGATGCCGCAATGGTTGCCCGCCGGCCGACGGGAGAGCCGGGCGACCGAGTCAGTCGTCGGTACCGACGAGACGGAACCTGCGGTCGAATTTCAGATCGAGACCGTTGTCGAGCCGCACCTCATATCCGCGGCGGTCCCGTTCGATGCCGACCGTCCGCCACTCCAGGAAGGTCTGTCCGAGGTAATCGACAATCTCCTTCGGGACCAGATCCGCCGGGACTTCGCCGTTGTAGCGGCAATCGATCTCCTTCCAGCTGCCGTCCTTGAGGAACTCGATCTTCATACCGTTGACGAAGACCACCTTGTACTCCCGGTCGAACCAATCCTCGTCGACCTTTGCGTAGGAGACACCCACCTCCTTGAAATAGGTCTCCAACAGCTGACGGGCCGGCGAAGGAAGCTCTCCGACGGGGATGATGTGGTCGTCGCCGGCCGAAGCCGGGAGGATCGAAAGCACCGCAAAGAGTGAAACGAGAAAAATCGTGAACTTTTTCATGCTGTAACGTGTTTATCGGGTTCGTGAATTTCGTACTGCAAAGTTGCGGCCCGAAACTGAAACAAATCTGAAAAGCGCCGTTTTCACCGAAACATTCCCCCGCGTTCACACCGTGATCGGTTCTCAGGCGGGGAAGTCGACCGTGAACAGGTGGCGGCCGTCGCGGAAGGCGTAGGCGATCCGCAGGCCGTAGAGCCGGCAGACGGCATCGACGATCGCCAGCCCCAGGCCGGTCGAACCGTGTTTTTTCGCCCCCTGATAGAAGCGGTCGAAGATATGGGCCGCATCGAGCGCCCCCTCCGCGGCATCGTTGTCGATTGCGAAGCTCCGTGCGGAGATCCGCACCCGGACCGTACCCCCCTCGGCACCGTGGACGAAGGCGTTCTTCACCAGATTCGCGACCAGACTCTCCGCCAGCGAAGGGTTCATCCGCACACGCAGCTCCGCCGCCTCCTGCAGTTCGAAATGCATGCCGCGGTAGCCATAGATCTCCTCGAGATCCTCGCCCGTCCGGCGGAACAGCGCATTGAGCACCACCTCCTCGGTCTCGGGGAACTGGCCGTTGTCGATCTTCGTCAGCAGCAGCAGCGAACGGTTCATCCGCACCAGCGAGTCGAGCGTGCGCTGAACCTTGGCGATCTCGCCCAGCTGCTCCTCACTGAGCCCCTGCGGATCGTCGACCAGCATTTCGAGCCGGTTGCGGCAGACGGCCAGCGGGGTCTGCATCTCGTGCGAAGCGTTGCCGATGAACTGTTTCTGCCGTTCGAACGACTTTTCGGCCCGTTCGGCATAGCGCCGGGCCGCCTCGTTCAGCCGCCGGAACTCCGTCACCGAGGTCCGCACCTCGAGCGGCGGATTCTGACCGCCCACCCGGTATTCGTCGAGCCACCGCAGCAGGGCGTACAGCGGCCGCATCGTGCGGTAGAGCAATACCGTCGTCACCAGCAGCACCGACAGCAGCAGGAAGAGATAGAGCCAGACGATCCCGTAGAAGATCGCCTCGGCCAGATCGTCCTTCTCGAAACTGGGGGTCATCACCGTCAGTTCGTACCAGCGGTCGTCGGCCGCCCGGAAGGTCTTGCGCAGGACACGGGCCGGCTCACGTTCATCAAGCTCCGGGATGAAGATCTCCTCGTCGGAGTAGCGTTCGTCGGACTGGTCGCGGGCATAGTCGGCCGCCACCTCCCGCAACAAATACTCCCCGTGCCCCTCGCCCGGGGCTCCGGAAAGCTCGCGTCCGGCCAGAACCCGTTTGACGATCACCTCGGCACGCGCCTCGAGGGCATCGTCCACACTGTCGTTCACCTCGTCGATCAACGTGAAGTAGAACAGCGCCGCCCATCCGGCCAGCAGCAGCGTCAGCACCCAGACCAGGTGCAGCAGGATGCGATAGACCAGCTTCATGGCCGCACGAGTTTATAGCCGAAGCCGTAGACGGCCCGGATCTCGATATCGGCCCCGGCGTCGTGGAGCTTGCGGCGCAGGTTCTTCATCTGCGCGTAGACGAAATCGAAGTTGTCCACCTGATCGATATGGTCGCCCCAGACCCCTTCGGCCAGCGCCGCCTTGTCGACCGTGTGGTTCGGCCGCGCCATGAAGTAGTGGAGGATGTCGTACTCCTTGCGCAGCAGATCGAGCGGACGCCCCGCCACCTCGACCCTCCGGCTGTCGGGCCACAGGCGCACGTTCCCCGCCTCGAGGCAGTCGCTGCCGTCACGCTGATGGCGGCGCAGCACACTCCGGATCCGGGCACTCAGTTCGGCCAGGTGGAAAGGTTTGGGCAGGTAGTCGTCGGCCCCCAGCTCCAGCCCTTCGACCTTGTCGTCGAGCGAATCGCGCGCCGAGATGATGATGACGCCGGCCCGGCTGCGGCGACGCTTCAGCTCCTCGAGCAGGCGCAGTCCGCTGCCGCCGGGCAGCATGATATCCAGCAGGATGCAGTCGTAGTCGTAGGCGGCGATCTTGTCCAGCGCCGCTGCATAGTCGGCGGCCTGCTCGACGACGTACTGTTCGCGTGTGAGCGTCCGCACCATGATCTCCCGCAGGGAGGGTTCATCTTCGACAATCAGAATTTTCATCGATCATTCAGCATTTTAGAAACGGAGGATCCCGTCCGGGACCGGATTGGCCGATCCGCCGGACGACAAAGGTAGCCCGCAAATCCGAACAGAAACTGAAACGCGCCGTCACCGGACCGCGCGATTCGCCGTATCAGACGCCGACGAGCGAGTCCTCACAGCGCACAACGCATCACCAACTCCTCGCCGCGCTCCTCGACCACCCGGAATCCCAACCTCGGATAGAGCCTTGCGGCGGGATTGGCCCGCTGTACGGAGAGCGACACGGCCGCATGCCCCCTCCTGCGCAACTCATCGAGCAGCGCTCCGACAAGCCGTGTGCCGACTCCCGCCCCCCGGAAATCCGGGAAAAGGGCGACGGCCAGTTCCGGAGTCTCTTCGTCAATCGATCCGAATCCGTGCATCACGCGGCACCAGGCCGCTCCGGCCACCCTTCCATCCACCTCCGCCACCAGGCAACAATCCCCCGCGCGCTCGCCGAATGCCTCGACATAAACCGACAGCTCGGGCCGACGAATCACCTCCCGTGGCAGGCGCAACGCGGCATCGGGCTGCCAGATCGCCTCGTAGAGGAGATCCTCCAACAGCGGGTGTTCCGACTGGCGGATGGGACGGATCTGCGGTTCCATGATGTAAAGATACGAATTTTCCGCCGCACCGTTCGTCCGGATCCCCACAAAAAAACGATGTCCTCCCCTCGAGGGAGAACATCGTCTGATTTTCGGATGGAGTGACCTTACGACTGCGTCATCAGGCCTTCGAACCGTCGTAGGCCCACTTCACGTAGATGGCACCCCACGTGTATCCGCCGCCGAAGGCCGACAGGATCAGGTTGTCACCCTTGCGCAGCTGGCTCTCGTAGTCGTAGAGACAGGTCGGAATCGTTGCGGCCGTCGTATTTCCGTTGCGGTCGATGTTGATCATGCACTTGTCCTGAGTAATGCCCATGCGGCGAGCCGTAGCGTCGATGATGCGCAGGTTGGCCTGGTGAGGCACCAGGAAACGGATGTCATCGCCCGTGAGGTGGTGACGCTCCATCATCTCGACCGAAACATCCGACATCTTCGAGACGGCAGCCTTGAAGACGGCGTGTCCGTCCCACGTGATCGTATGCCAGTTGTTCTGCACGGTCTCAATCGACGCCGGATAGCGCGAACCGCCGGCCTTCATGTAGAGCTGCAGCTCGCCCGAGCCGTCGCTGTGCAGGATCGAATCGATCACGCCGTAACCCTCCGTATTGGGCTCGAGCAGCACGGCTGCTGCGGCATCGCCGAAGAGCGGGCAGGTCGAACGGTCGGTATAGTCGATGATCGACGACATCTTGTCGGCGCCCACCACGATGACGCGCTTGCTCGTACCGGCCTCGATGAACTTGGCACCGGTCGTCAGCGCAAAGAGGAAACCGCTGCAGGCAGCCGAAACGTCGTAGGCGAAGGCATTCTTGCAGCCGGCCTGATCGGCAATCAGGTTACCCGTCGAGGGGAAGAACATGTCAGGGGTTACCGTAGCGCAGATCACCACGTCGATCGACATCGGATCGACACCCGTCTTGTCGAGCAGATTCATGACGGCACGGGCACCCATGTAGGAGGTACCGATACCCTCACCCTTGAGGATGTGGCGCGTCTTGATGCCGGTATGCGACATGATCCATTCGTCGTTGGTGTCGACCATACGACTCAACTCGTCGTTCGTGAGAATATAATCCGGGAGGTACTGACCCACACCCGTGATCGCTGCAGTTATCTTACCCATTAACTTAACTTTTGCTTACTGTTGAAATTTAATTGTTGAACGCACTTTGCAGGCGCTTGGTCAGACCGGCCTTGATCACCTGCTCGGTCGAGAGGATCATGCTCCGGATGGCCTTCGGCGTGGAGCAGCCGTGGCCGATGATCACCGGAGCGTTGACTCCCAGTACGGGCGTTCCGCCCACGTTCTCGTAGTTCATGGCGTCCCAGAAGGCGTTGTGGCCTCCGAGTGCCAGATTGATCCGATAGAGTCCCTCGGCCATCTTCAGCACCGTATTGCCGACAAAGCCGTCGCAGACGATCACGTCGGCGACCTTGCCCGTGAAGATGTACGAACTCTCGATGTTTCCCACGAAATTGATCCGGCTGTCTGCCTTCAGAAGTTCATAGGTGGCTTTCGTCTGAGCGTTGCCCTTGGTCTCCTCCTCGCCGATGTTCAGCACGGCGACGCGGGGTTTCTCGATGCCGAGCACCGATTCGGCATAGATCGAGCCGATCAAGCCGTACTGGGCCAGCACTTCGGGTTTGCAGTCCACATTGAGGCCCACGTCGAGCAGCAGCGCGGGGCGGCCGCCGACGGTCGGCACGGTGGACGAGATCGTGGGACGGATAACGCCCTCGATCGGTTTTACGGCATACATCGATCCGACCATCATGGCTCCGGTCGATCCGGCGCTGGCGAAGCCGTCGACGGCTCCCTTGGCCAGGTATCCGAAACCTACCGTGATGCTCGAATTGCTCTTGGACTGGAAAGCCTTAGCCGGGTGGTCGCCCATTTCGATCACCTCGGTAGTAGGCACGAGGTCGAACCGCTCGGCAGGGCACCCTTCCGAAGCGAGTACGGACCTGATTTTCTGTTCGTCGCCGAACAGTACGATCCGGCTGTCCGAGCCGATCGCGTCGAGCGCCATGACAGCTCCCTTCACGGCAGCTTCGGGGGCGTAATCGCCTCCCATGGCATCTACACCAATCTTTATCATACTCGTGGAGTTGGTTGTAAACATCAGCCCCGGGCCGTCGGGGCGCCGTTAAGAAACGCCGGCGGGACGGGTCCGTTCATAAAATAAAAAGAGGCCTCCCCCGAAGGGACGCACTCTTTCGGTACCGAATTTATTCGGCTGCTTTCTTCTCGATGGCGAGCTTGCCGCGATAGAAGCCGCACTCGGGGCATACACGGTGATAGAGCACCGCTGCGCCGCAGTTCGAGCAGGTAACGACCGTCGGAACGGTGGCCTTGTAGTGAGTTCTGCGCTTGTCGCGTCGCGTCGACGAGATTTTGTGTTTAGGATGTGCCATTTTACAACTGTATTTTTATAAGTTCGACTTTTGCATTCACTTCTTTTGCGCGGGTTGTCCGGGTTCTGTCCGGGACTCCGCACCGGCCGCGGATTCATCGGAAGCTTCGGCCATCATCTGCTCGCGCAGCGCAGCCAGCTTGGCCCACTGGCCGTCGTTGTGTTCGTGGGCGGCAGCCTGCTCCTCGATGGCGGCGAACTCCCCTTCCGAGACGATCCTGAAACGCTTCAGCATTTCGGGATTACACTCGCCTTCGGGGTGGACGCGCTGATAGGGCAGCGAGAGCACGATGCTTTCGTAGATATACTGCGTAAGGTCCACGCTGTCCTCGCCCGGCAGCAGCCAGATCACCTCGCCGTCATACTCGCGCACCTCGTCGGAGAACTTGGCCAGCAGCCGTCCCATGAAATCGATGGGGATGCGGCAATCCTCCAGGCAGCGGTCACACGCCACAACGACGTGGCCCGAGATCGAGACATCGAGGACAAGCTGTGCATCCTGACGGTCGAGATCGACCACCACGTCACACGTTCCGTCCTTGATCTCCGAGCTCTCGAACTCTTCGAACAACGATTTGTCCACCGCGAACCGGAATTCGTGGTGGCCGTTTTTCAGCCCCTTGAAGGCGATGGAATATCGTTGTGCTTCCTCCATTTGAACCCATTTAGTGCGCAAAGTTACGAAAAAATAAGACATCTGCAAAGAAAACTACGAGTTTTAGTGTCCGGAACGTCTCATTGCGAGGTACGAAGCGGTTCGGCGGCCGGAAAATTTGTTTTTGGCTCACCGATGCACTATCTTTGCGAAAGATGAAGGAGCAAGGATTCAAAATCGAACTGCGATGCCGCTACGAGGAGTGGTGGCGCTACAATGCGGACCTGATGTGCGGGTGTTTCGATGTCGATGACAACCGTATCGGTTTCGCCTCGGTGGCATCGGATATAGCAGCCGTCGGTTCGAACCTCAAGGCGCGGCCCGAGGGGGTTGACGCGGCACGGAGCGTTACCCTGCAGACGCCGCCGTGTGACCACCTGGTGCTCTACGTCTATATCATTCCCCATACGCTGCCCGCCGGCAACGACATCGACTCGACGCGTCCGTTCGAGGCGGAGATCCGCATCTACCACGACGGTCGCCACCTGCGTACCGAGAAGCGTCGGATCAACCAGTGGTCCGGAGCCTCGATCGAACTGCGGATCAAGGAGTAAATATTACCTCCTATTCTAGTTCGAACACGCATAATTGCACGAAGAGACCGATATTGGATTCGAAATACGATTATCGACTTGAATACATCCGGCATTTCGCATCACAGAATAATCCAGATACAGGACCTCGAAAAAGCGGCTTGCAACTTTCACACTGCAATCCGTTAGAGGTAAACTATTTCATCTCTTTTCATAGGCAGCCGTATCGTCGTAATCTAAAAAAGAATTTATACCAAGAACCCGGAACGCTTTTCGCAGCACAATGAAGAGACTACGGACGACTGTATTCTCATTATACAATAAGATTCGATAACAGAGAGGCAGGCGGTAATGGTACGACTTGACATCGGCTCTCAATTGCGTAATAATAGAATATCTTTTCTGAGGAAAACGAGAAGTATTACCCGTAACATTATAGAACATTCTCAATCGAGCATATATGGTATCCTTGAAATGTTGTGACTTTAAAAAATAGTCCGGAATAAAAGACATGTAAACACAATAAAAAAATTCCTCATAATCAAAATTGCTCTTTCTAACTTGGGTCACACTCTCTGGATTATACCGATAATGATAAACAATATCTCTGATAAAGCGCACATCACGCTCCAAGGAAAAGGCTAATTGAATATTCATCAACCAATCTTCTCCAATTATAATGCTTCTTGGAATAGCAAACGACTCTGAAGTAAAAAGATTTCGCCTGTATAATTTAGCCCATATAGAGGGCGGTAGAAGATTTTTCACCATCTGCCGCAAATAAATCTCCCTATCCATCGTAGTGAATGGATAGAAAACAGTTTTTACAGCATTGCGAAATGAATCATATTCGTCATACTCTCCCACAACGATATCGACCTCGGGAGTCATTGCCTGATACAGCGTCTCAACTGCATTTTCAGGCAACACGTCATCCGAATCCACAAAACAAACCAAGTCTCCGCTTGAAATTCCGAAACCGGCAGCACGAGCAGAAGTAACCCCACCGTTTTGCTGATGAATAACCTTGATGCGGCTATCCTTTCTGGCAAATTCATCGCAAATGGCCCCGCTATGATCCGGGCTGCCGTCATCCACCAGAACAATTTCAAGATTCGGATAGGACTGCTTCAAAATGCTTTCGATGCATTCGGGCAAATATTTCTCCACCCTGAAAACAGGAACAATAACACTTATCAGCGAAGAGTTCTCTTTCTTAGTCTCCATGTGATTTCCGGATCAGATTGAATAAAGTAATATGGGGATTGTACGATAAAGGTAAACATAAGTTTTTATTTCCGCAATCATTTCAAATAGATTTTCAGGCATCAATTGATTTGAATATGAAGCAGAAAGCCCTTGACATCAAAAAATCTATCTTGGCATAATAGCGATATTTCGCTATTTCAGTTCAACGACAACGAATAACAGATATCGGAATCCAAAGATATTTTGCAACTATTGACACAAAAAAAGAGGAAGCCCGCGAAGGCTTCCCCTTTTTCTCAGAGGTTTCTCTTACAATTATTTGTTGTTGTAAGCGAACATCTTCTCGATGAGCATCAGCACCTTGTTCGAGTAACCCCACTCGTTGTCGTACCATGCTACAACTTTTACGAAGGTGTCGGTCAGAGCGATACCGGCAGCCTTGTCGAAGATCGACGTACGAGCGTCGCCCAGGAAGTCCGACGATACGACTGCATCCTCGGTGTAACCCAGAATACCCTTCAGTTCGCCTTCCGAAGCCTCCTTCATGGCAGCGCAGATCTCATCGTACTTGGCCGGCTTAGCCAGGTTGACCGTCAGGTCGACAACCGATACGTCCAGCGTCGGAACACGCATCGACATACCCGTCAGCTTGCCGTTCAGCGAGGGGATCACCTTACCTACAGCCTTGGCAGCACCCGTCGACGAGGGGATAATGTTGCCCGAAGCGGCACGGCCACCACGCCAGTCCTTCATCGAGGGACCGTCTACGGTCTTCTGCGTAGCGGTGGTCGAGTGAACCGTCGTCATCAGACCGTCCGTGATACCGAACTTGTCGTTGAGGACCTTGGCGATCGGGGCGAGGCAGTTCGTGGTGCACGATGCGTTCGAAACGATCTTCTGGCCGGCATACGTATCGGTGTTAACGCCGCATACGAACATCGGGGTAGCGTCCTTCGAAGGAGCCGACATTACCACGTACTTGGCACCGGCTGCCAGGTGAGCCTGAGCCTTCTCCTCGGTCAGGAACAGACCCGTCGACTCTACGACGTACTCGGCACCTACCTCGTTCCACTTCAGGTTTGCGGGATCCTTCTCGGCGGTGACGCGGATGGCGTGGCCGTTAACGATCAGCTGGCTCTTCTCCATGTCGCAGCTGATCTCGCCCTTGAACTGGCCATGCATCGTATCGTACTTCAGCATGTAAGCCAGGTAGTCTACCGGGCAGAGGTCGTTGATACCTACAACCTCGAACTTGTCAGTCTGCGTGCAAGCAGCACGGAAAACCATACGGCCGATACGACCAAAGCCGTTGATACCGATTTTAATAGTTGCCATAATAGTTTGAATTATTTGTTAATAAAACCTTCGTTATTTTTTTCACAGCGCAAAAGTACACACTTTATAAATTTTACGCAAATAAAAATTTAATTTTTTTACGAAACTTCCGCTCAACATCTCGCCGTACAAAGCCGGGGGCTTGCCTTTTGGCCGCTCTGCGAGAGTTTCCGACCGCCTCCCGGCCTCCGCACAGACGTCGTCTCCCTACCGCGAGGCGGCCGCCTTGGCCCGCTTGGCCATGGCCGAGGCAAATACGAAATCGTTCAGCTCGCGGTTGTCGGCATGGAGGATCTCCTCCTTGGTCCCCTCCCACCATTTGCGTCCCTGGTGGATGTAGACGATCTTCTCGCCGATCTCCATCACGGAGTTCATGTCGTGGGTGTTGATGATCGTCGTCATGCCGTATTCGTGGGTAATTTCGTGGATCAGGTTGTCGATGACGATCGAGGTCTGCGGATCGAGCCCCGAGTTGGGTTCGTCGCAGAAGAGGTAGCGCGGATTCATCACGATGGCCCGCGCGATGGCCACACGCTTGATCATGCCGCCCGACAACTCGGCCGGATAGAGTCCGTTGGCATTCTCCAGCCGCACGCGCCGCAGGCAGAAGTTCACCCGATCGAGCTTTTCACGTTCGCTCTGCTGGGTGAAGAGGTCCAGCGGCAGTTTGACGTTCTCCTCGACGGTCGACGAGTCGAGCAGCGCCCCGCCCTGGAAGATCATGCCGATATCCTTGCGGATGCTCTTGCGGTCGCGGAAGCCCAGGCGCGAGAAGTTCACCTCGTCGTACCACACGTCGCCAGAATCGGGTTCGTGCAGCCCAACGAGAGTCTTCAGCAGCACGGTCTTACCCGAGCCGCTGCGTCCGATGATGAGGTTCGTGCGTCCGGTCTCGAACTCCACCGTGATGTCGTCGAGCACGGTCCGTCCGTCGAACGACTTGACGATATGTTCGGCGCGTATCATATCAGCAGAATTTGAGTCAGAATGAGGTCAAACAACAGGATCACCACGCAGCTGACCACCACGGCGCGCGTCGACGCAATGCCCACTTCAAGCGAATTGCCGCGGGCGTTGTAGCCGAAGAAGGCCGAGATCGAGGTGATGATGTAGGCGAAGAAGACCATCTTGATGAGCGTATAGATGATCGAGTAGACCTTGAAGTCCATGTGCAGCCCCTCGACGTAGTCGGCCGGGATCATGATGCCCGTAGCGGCGGCGATGAGCCAGCCGCCCAGCACGCCGATCAGGATCGAGAGGATGGTCAGGAAGGGGAAGAAGATCATCGCGGCAACGATCTTCGGCAGGATGAGGTACGAGGCCGAGTTGACGCCCATGATCTCCAAGGCGTCGATCTGCTCCGTGATGCGCATCGTGCCGATCTCCGAGGCGATGCTCGAGCCGACCTTTCCGGCCAGGATCAGCGCCACGACCGCCGACGAGAATTCGAGGATCATCGTTTCGCGCGTGGCGTAGCCGATCAGCGACTTGGGGATGAACGGCGAGTCGAGGTTGATCGACATCTGCAGGGCGATCACCGCGCCGATGAAGATCGAGATGATGGCCGTCAGTCCGATCGAGTTGACGCCGAGCGACTCCATCTCGTAGACGATCCGCCGGCGGTAGATGGCGGCCTTTTCCGGACGGGAAAAGACCTTTCCCATCAGGATGAAGTAGCGTCCTATGAGTCCAAAGATGCGCAGCATGTCAGTTTTTCTCCTCTTCGAAATCGATATAGTCGCCCACGTCCTTCGAGACGCGTTTTTCGGGGGCGCCGGGCGTACGGTGCACCCTCACTTCGCCTTCGCGGCCGTTTCGGGGCGGCTCCTCCTGCGAGAAGGGCGACCCGAACCCGCCCTGCCGGGGGTCGAAACCGCCGCGGCCGAACTGCTCCTCCATCTGCTTGCGGGCCTTGTAGATCCGCCAGCGGAACAGCAGCACCAGAGCCAGTATCAAAAGAATCAGTCCCATCAGAAAATAGAGTATGAAGAGGGCGATGCCCTTCAGCACGGCCGGAGCGGCAATCGCCAGGATCACGATGACGAGCACGGTCAGCGGATTACGCTGCACGAAGCCTGCCAAAGTGTCTATGATATCGGTCAAGAATCGCATGTACGAAATCGGGATTATTTCCTTGCAAAGGTAATATTTTCCGCGGGATAACTCAAACATCCCGAAAAATAAACGACCGTGCGGAGAATTTATTGCACCTTCCGGCAAACGGGCGCGGAGTCTCCCTGCGGGGGCTGCCGGAGCGGAGGTGCAACGTGCCGCGGCGATTCCGGGAGGAGGGGCAGCAGCCACCCCACACAAGACGGGTGCGAAGTCGGACCGGGCTGCCGGAGCGGAGGCGAGTCACGGCGATTCGGGGAGAAGAGCAGCAGCACAGCCCGCCGGAGACACGCTACGGTCGGGGCTCTGCATCGACGCAACCTCGGCCATACCCCCGAAGCAACCCTGACCCGTCCCTGACCCGTCCCTGACGCACCCCCAACACGCTGCACACCACCGAAAAGATGAAAACACAAAAACATGAAAACTCCCTCCCGAGCCGACGGGAGAGAGTTTTCGAGAAACAGCGGACGGCGGCGATTCCGTGCCGCAGGGGATGGATCAGCCGGAATGCCTACCGACGGGAGTCAATCCGCCCGAAGGGGAGGTATCCGAAGGGATACTGCCGGTCAGCCTCACGGGCCAGCGACTTCCACTCCGCCCGGCGGGCCGCCTCCGAAACGGAGGTCCGGGCCCCGCGGCTGGAGGCATTCAGCGGACGCAGGCCGTCGCACCCGGCAGCCCGGGTCTTTGCCGGAAGGCTGCTCACGGTCAGTTCACCGATGGGCGAGGCCCCCTCCTTCGTAAAGCGGACATCCTGCATGAAGCGATGATATTCGTCACCTGCCTCGCTGCGGATCATGGCCACCAGCGTGTAGTCCTTGTCCCAGTCGAAAGCAACGTTTGCCGACGGCGTATCCTCGAAGAAGTCCGACTCCCAGGAGAGGGTCGACCAGAAGGACTTGTCCGAGGCACTCGTATAATCCTCCGGCCACTCCGTGACGGCCCAGCGGTAGGAGCCCGCACCGTTCACCCGTGCCGTGACGGGAACCAGCGCCTTGCCGGCAAACGAGCCGTACTCGCCGCCGAGCGCCGCCGCCTCATCCCCGTCGAAATACTTGTCCCAGACCAGTTCGATCGACAACTCGTCGGTCGACTCCTCGGGATAGACGTCGCTCAGGAAGAACTCGCCGCCGAAACCGCCGGTCTTGAGATCCAGCGCCACGGCTGCGGCCCGATACTTCTTGTCGGGATCGAGCCCCATGAAGAGGTAGCTGTCCTTGCCGATCGACGACTCGTTCTGCCAGTATTCGAAGACATCGGCATAATAGCCGTTCTCGGTATTGGTCCGGATCGACTCCTCGATCTCCGCCCGGATATCCTCCGCCGAGGCCGACGCGTCGTAGAGATTCCAGAAGTAGCGGACGGTCGCATCGCTCGGGGTGACCGAAACCAGCAGATTGGTCGGTCCCGACGATTCGAACGTAAAGTCGAACGTGCAGGCGGCCGGATCGCCCGGCTCCTCCGTCCGGAAGGGCACCTTCGTCAGGGCGGTCGTATAGGTGAGGACGTCGTACCCGAAGGCGACGGCCAGGTAGTCGGTGCCGGGTTCGAGGTATTCGGCCTCGTAGAGGTGGTCGCCCGACGCCAGGGCATAGTTGATGTAGCCGCTCCAGTTGGCGATGATGCGGGTCATGATCTGCTCGTCGGTCATCCCCTCGTACTCCGCGGCCGGCACGACGTCGAACAGATAGACGTCATCGTTGGTCGTCGTGTAGTAGACGTCGGCCGAGAGGGCCGTGACGTTGTCGACACGGATCGAGATGCGGTTGTCGGAGGGGTTGGCGGGCGGCGTCTCGAAGGTCTCGATCTTCACGTTCGAGACCACCTCGCCCGCCTCGTTGAGCGCAAAGGCAAAGGCGACATATTTCGTGCCGGGCGTAATCACGCCGTAGGATCTCGACAGCGGGCCGTAGTTGCTCATCCCCTCGATGACCTCCTCTTCGGTCATCTCCGAGGCCTCCGTATAGAAGGCGATCATGTCGGCAACGACCGACTCGGCGAACTCCTTCGGCGAGAGTCCCTTCTGTTCGTAGACGTCGTAATATTGGATATCGGCGAAGTAGGCCTGCGCGTCATCCGACGGGATCACGTTGAGCGTCACCGCCCAATCCTCAACCTGCACGTCGAACGTCCAGGTCATACCCCCTTCGCCGGCGGCCTGGCGCACACCAATCTGCACCTCCTCGGCCCCGGGCCATGCGGCACGCACCACCGTCGTACGCTCGGCCTCCGTATCGTTGGCATCGACCTCGAAACGGAGAATCCCCCGCTCGGAGGTGTCGAACGAGTGCACCCACCCGTCATCGGCCC
>UMJJ01005214.1_pt1 | contig 29186 bp, 31 predicted proteins | sample 1966051 | NCBI WGS metagenome assembly UMJJ01 (sample SAMEA4836147, study PRJEB28245) | human gut metagenome | biome: gut microbiome; material: fecal sample | place: Denmark | collected 2008
CAAACAGGAACAGAATTCTGGCTGTCTTCGCGTTGTGTGTACGCGCTCTGGAACAACGCTAGCTTCCGTTTCCGTTCTATGACCGATACAGGTTCCTTTGAACCCAGATATGTGTTCAGTTCGCACAGCGGAACGAGCTCCCATTCCTGTGGCTTGCGCCCAGTCTTGCAGGTTTCTAAATACTAAATAGGTCATGCAACAAAGGGGACGGGGAATTTTGGCAGAGAATTTTATGGACAAAAAGATGTAGGACTTTGACTAAGGTATTTGGAGGGGAATATCTATAATACCTTTAATTTATTAAATTCTCTAGCTAAATGTAGAAAATTGCCAAAATGGTATTTTCTACATTTTTTGTTTACTTTTCCTTTGCTTTGTGATACAAATAGTATAGAGAAAAGAGAGGATGAATATGAAGGAAATTCTTGAATATTTAGGAACAAAATTAAATGGAGAAACTATAAAAGCTATGGAAGATGCAGAAAAGGGAATAGGATTAAGCAAAGGATATACAAATCTAAATGAAATGTGGGAAGATTTAGAGAAAGAGGATTAATAAATTTGCTAACAGTAAAAATAACAAAAAAAGCGTTATTGATTTATTACTATCAATAGCGCATTTTTAATAGTCAAATTTTGCTTTTTATGATATAATCTTAAAAAAAGAAAAGGAAAGAAACAATGCCAAAATTTTTTGTGAAATCAGAACAGATAAAAGAGAATAAAATAGTTCAAATTTTAGGAGAGGATGTAAAACATATTGCAAAGGTGTTAAGATGCAGTTTGGGAGATAATCTTACAGTTTGTAATAAAGATACTGGAGAAAATTATGCTTGTCAAATACAAGAAATACACGATATGGAAATACAATGTTCTATTCTAGAAAAAATAGATAGTCATTCTGAGCCTAATGTGTATATTCATCTATTACAAGGCCTTCCAAAGGCGGATAAAATGGAATGGATTATTGAGAAAGGAACAGAAATTGGAATTTCTGAATTTACCCCAGTTCGTATGCGTTATTCTGTAGCAAAGCTAGAGGGAAAAGATGCGGTTAAAAAAGTAGAAAGATGGAATAAAATAGCGGAAGTGGCAGCAAAGCAGTCTGGAAGAGATAAAATTCCTAATATAAATCCTGTTATAAATTTTGCAAAAGTGTATGAAATTCTCCAAAAATGTGATATAGTATTAGTAGCATATGAAAAAGAATTAAAAAACACATTAAAGCACGAATTAGAACAATTAAAAAAGCCGAACTTAAAAATTGGTGTGATAGTAGGGCCGGAAGGTGGAATTGCAGAGGAAGAAATAGAACAGTTAAAAAAAGAGGGGGCAAGAATCATTACCTTGGGACCTAGAATTTTGCGAACAGAAACCGCCCCTATAACCATCGCAAGTAATATAGTATATGCATTAGATATGAAATAGAACCCCAAAATTTTTAGGAGGAAAAAATGAAAGAAAAGAAACAAGAAAAAGTAAAAAACAAGGAAAAGACAGAAAAGGAAGTAAAACAAGAGACGAAGAATGAGGAAACCGTAACTGAGGAAAAGAAAGATACAGTAGAAAAAGAGGAAGGCAAAAAGGATAAGAAGGCAGAAAAGAAAGAAAAAAGTAAAAAAAATAAAAAAGAGAAAAAAGTTACAGTAAAAAATACAACAGAAGATAAAAAAATGATAGAAGAGTTAGAAAAAGTTAAGCAAGAGCAAACAATACCGGCTGATATTAAAAAGCAGATGAATGATAAAGTGTTTAAAAATATTATTCTTGCTATTCTTATTATGATTTATCTGTTATTTATTAATATGGGATTTATTAATATTGCACAAGATGTATTGGTAACAGACCTAAAAATGTTTAGTATTACCCTTGCGGTACTTGCTATTGTTCTTTTTGAAAGGGCATATAAAAAAGATAGTGGCGAACTAGCCATTAATGGAATAGAAGTATTAGTACTTGCTATTGCAACACTTATATCTATAGGGGTATTAACTACTGCTACAGCAAAATTTCAATTGGTCATTGCAGCTGTTTCATTCTTATATGGAGCATATTATACAGGAAAAGCTATCTTTGAATATGTAAGAGAAAAGAAAAAATATCTAAAACAAACAAGTGATATTAAGGATATTATTAAAAAATAGCGAGAAAGGAAAGCAAAATGCTAAAAAGTATGACAGGATTTGGCAGAGCCAAATACGAAGTAAATCAAAGAGAATATGTAGTAGAAATAAAAGCAGTAAATCATAAATATAGCGATATTACCATAAAGCTTCCTAAAATATTAAGTTATTTAGAAGATAAAATCAAAAAAGAAATTGCTACTAAGGTTCATAGAGGAAAAGTAGATGTTTTTATCGATTTTACAGAGGAAAGTGCAGAAGGAAAAGAGATTTGCATTAACCGTCCTTTAGCCAAAAGCTATATTCAAGAACTTAAAAAATTACAAGAGGAAAACGAATTAACTTCGCCTATCACCATAGCAGATATTATGAAGCTACCAGATGTACTAGTTGTAAAGCAAACAGAAGAAGCAGAAAACGTTATTTGGGAAGAATTAAAGGTAGTATTACATCAAGCATTAGATAATTTTGTAGATATGCGCATGGTAGAAGGTGAACGATTAAAGGATGATATTACGACTAGAATATTAGACATAGAGCAAAAAGTAGAAAAAATTTGTGCATTTTCTACTGGACTTGTGGAAGAATATGTAGTAAAATTAAATAATAGAATAAAAGAAATATTACAAACAGATGTAGTAGAACAAACAAGATTAGCACAAGAAGTAGTAATTTATGCAGATAAAAGTTCTATTGAGGAAGAAACAACAAGATTAAAGAGTCATGTGGCACAATGTAAAACATTGCTAGAAGAAGAGGGAACAGTAGGAAAAAAATTAGATTTTTTAATACAAGAGATGAACAGAGAAACAAATACCATTGGCTCTAAATCTGTGAGTATAGAAATAACAAATTTGGTTATAGATATAAAGACACAGTTAGAAAATATAAGAGAACAAATTCAAAATATAGAATAAAAAAGAAAGGATGAAGAAACCATGCAACTCATTAATATTGGATTTGGAAATATTGTTTCAGCAAATAGAATTATTTCTATTGTTAGTCCAGAATCGGCGCCAATTAAAAGAATTGTGCAAGATGCCAAAGACAAAGGAATGGCAGTAGATGCTACTTATGGAAGACGTACTAGGGCTGTTATTATTATGGATTCCGGACATGTTATTTTATCTGCTGTTCAACCAGAAACTGTAGCTGGTAGAATGGATAAAGATATAGCAGAAGAACAAGATAAATAATAAATAAAAGAAAAGAGGGAGAATTATGATTGTAAAACCAACAGTTACAGAATTATTAACAAAAGCACAAAATCGTTTTGAATTAGTTATTATGACAGCAAAAAGAGCAAGACAAATTGCACAAGGTGCAGAGGTGCATACAAATGTAGACGAACAATCACCTGTAACGCTTGCTGCAAATGAAATAGCAGAAGGAAAGGTATATATTGTATGCTAGTGTTATTGTCTGGTGTATCTGGAGCGGGAAAAGATACCATAAAAAAAGAATTAATTAAAAGGGTAGAAAACATAGAATCGCTACCTTCTTATACCGATAGGGAAATACGACCTGGAGAGGTAGCAGGTGAAGTATATAATTTTGTTTCTACCAAAGAATTTGAATCCATGATACAAAATGGGGAACTATATGAATACGATGTTCACCATGAGCATTATTATGGAACATCCAAAACATTAATGAGACAAAAAATAGAGAGCGGAAAAATTATTGTAAAAGATATGGATGTAAATGGAACCGAAAACCTAAAAAAGATTCTTGCAAACGATGTGAAAATAGTAACTATCTTTTTAAGAGTGCCAAAAGAAGAATTACAAAGACGCTTGCAAAACCGTATTGATAAGCCATCTTTAAAAGAAATTCAACTTCGACTAAACCGTTTTGATTACGAAGAATCTAAAATAGGGTTATATGATTATGTTTTAAAAAATGACGATTTAGAAAAAACGCTTCAAATTATTATGACCATTATTAAGGGCGAATATGACTTATTACAAAAACAAAAATAGGAAAAAAGAATAGCAAGAAAAACTTGAAAATTTTTCTTGCTATTTTTGTAAAAATATGTTACACTAAGAAAGTATTAAAAATGGCCCCTTGGTCAAGAGGTTAAGACGCGGCCCTCTCAAGGCCGAATCATGGGTTCGATTCCCGTAGGGGTCACCAAAAATAGAATAAATTCCTTTAAAAGGGAGTAGCTAAAAATTGCTGGTCAACATACGCGATAGTTTTTATCTGGCTAGCAGGCTATGTGCTTAGCAAGACTTTTAAAGAGACTTTTTAAAGAATGAAAAAAAGTTTCTTTAAAAGTCTTTTTTTGGTATATACTATACATATAGAAAAAAGAAAGGAAGAGGTAAAAGTGAAAGAAAACTGGTTTAACAAATCGGTGCAAGAAACCGAAGAAACATTTCACACCAGTGTGGAGAAGGGATTAACAAAAGAGCAAGTAGAAGATAATAGGCAAAAGTACGGTTCAAACGAATTAGAAAAACAAGCCAAAAAATCTCTTTTTCAAAAGTTTTTAGAACAATTTAAAGATTTTATGATTATTGTTCTTATTATTGCAGCTATTGTTTCTGGAATTGTTGGAGTAATGCAAGGAGAAGGAATAACCGATTCTGTTATTATTCTTATTGTTGTTATTTTGAATGCAATTATTGGAGTAGTACAAGAAAATAAAGCAGAAAAGTCTTTGGAAGCTTTACAAAAACTAAGTGACCATGCATCTAAAGTGCTAAGAGATGGAAGCGTTACTGTAGTACCTTCTAAAGAATTGGTCCCAGGAGATATTGTTGTTTTAGATACAGGAGACTATGTTCCTGCAGATTTAAGATTGGTAGATGCAGTTAACTTAAAAGCACAAGAGTCTTCACTTACAGGAGAATCTGTTCCAGTAGAAAAAACAACGAAAGAAATTGAGGGAGAAGAAATAGGAATTGGTGATAGAACCAATATGGTGTTCTCTTCTAGTTTAATTACCTATGGAAGAGGAAAAGGTATTGTGGTGGCAACAGGTATGAACACAGAAGTGGGAAAAATAGCTGGTATGATTACGGAAACAGAAGAACAACAAACCCCACTACAAATAAAGTTAAACAAACTTGGAAAAACACTAGGAATTGTTGCTATTATTATTTGTGTTGTTATCTTTTTAGCAGGACTATTACAAGGAAAACCTGTTATTAACATGTTTATGACAGCGGTTAGCTTAGCAGTAGCAGCTATTCCAGAAGGATTAGCAGCCGTTTCTACTATTGTACTAGCAATTGGTGTACAAAGAATGGTAAAAAGAAATGCTATTGTTAAAAAACTTCCTGCAGTAGAAACACTAGGAAGTGCTACTGTTATATGCTCTGATAAAACAGGAACTTTAACCCAAAACAAAATGACAGTGAAAAAGATATTTTACAATAGCATGTTAAAAAATATGGAAGAGATTTCACAAATAGATGAAGACCTAAAAAAATTACTATATGCCAATATGCTATGTAATGATACCAAAATAGCAGAAGACCATACCTTAACAGGAGACCCTACCGAAACAGCATTAGTAGATATGGGATTCCGTTTAAAGATGGACCAAAGTATTTATAAGCAAATGCCTCGTGTGGAAGAAATACCATTTGATTCTGACAGAAAATTAATGACAACAGTACATGAGGTAGAAGGAAAATATGTAGTATATACAAAAGGTGGAATGGATGAATTACTTCAAATTTGTAACAGCTATTTGTATCAAGGAGAAATAAAACAAGATTTACAAAACTATTTACCAGAAATAGAAAAACAGAATAAAACCATGGCAGAACATGCATTAAGAGTTCTTGCCTGTGCGTATAAAATATTGGATCATATGCCAAGTAAACAAGAAATGAGTCAAATGGAACAAGACTTAATTTTTATTGGTATGGTTGGTATGATTGACCCACCAAGAGAGGAAGCAAAACAAGCAGTAGCAAAATGTAAAACAGCGGGAATTAAAACTGTAATGATAACAGGAGACCATAAAATAACAGCCATTGCTATTGCAAAACAACTAGGTATTCTAGAAAAAGATGAAGAAGCGATTACCGGTCTAGAATTAGAAAAAATGTCTGATGCGGACCTAGAAAAAAATGTTAGAAATTACAGTGTTTATGCAAGAGTATCTCCAGAACACAAGGTAAGAATTGTAACAGCATGGCAAAAAAACGGCGAAGTGGTTGCTATGACAGGTGATGGCGTAAACGATAGCCCAGCACTTAAAAAAGCAGATATTGGCTGTGCAATGGGAATAGTAGGAACCGATGTAGCAAAAGAAGCAGCAGATGTTATTTTAACAGACGATAACTTTGCAACTGTAGTATCTGCTGTAGAAGAAGGAAGAAGAATTTATGATAACATTTTAAAAGCAATTCAATTCTTACTTTCTAGTAACGTAGGAGAAATTGTAGTACTATTTTTAGCAACAATGTTAACACCACTTTTTGCAAAGTGGTTTGGATTAGTAGATATTGCACATATAGAAGTATTACTACCAATGCATATTTTATGGATTAACCTAGTTACCGATTCTTTACCAGCACTAGCACTTGCTTTTGACCCAGCAGATAAAAACGTAATGAATAGAAAACCAACAAAGCCGGGAAAAGGCGTATTTACAAAGGGAATGACATGGAGAATTGTATACCAGGGAATTATGATTGGATTATTAACATTAGCAGCATTTATGATTGGACTTGCAACCACTACAGAAGCAATTGATGGACTATCTTTAGAAGAAAGTAAAATAGAGGTAGGGCAAACAATGGCATTTGTAACACTTGCATTTTCAGAGTTGGTACATGTGTATAATATTCGCAATAATAACGAGTCTATTTTTAAAACGAAAATTTGGAATAATGGAAAATTAGTATTAGCTACATTAGCATCTGCAGTACTAATGCTTATCATTTTATTAATTCCTGGTTTAAGAACAATTTTTAGTGTTCCTGTTCTACCTACAGAAAATATTATAGAAATATTACTATTAGTATTTGCGCCTGTGCTTATTGTAGAAATAATGAAATTATTAAAAATAAATTCTACAAAAGAGGAAAGACAATAAAAATAACTTCCTTTCTTAGAAAAAATAGTATATAATAGAGAAAAAAGAGGAAAGGAGAGAGAAAACTATGATTCAGTATGAGTATGATAAGAGAGAATTTAGAAAACATAAAGGAAGAAACATTATTTTCTTTGATGTACTGATACTGCTAGTTTCTCTCTTCCTTTTTTTCTATTATGGAGCAAAAGATTATACTTATGCAAGTGCCAATACAGTTTCTACCATACAAAAAGAAATAATAACACCAAGCAAGTTAAATGTAGTAAGTCAAACAGGAATCAAAAAGAACCAAAAATTAACGAAGGAGCAAATAGAAAAAATAGATACCATATACCAAGGAAACGATGGAAAAAAAGTAGCCTATCTTACTTTTGACGATGGACCTTCTCCTTCTGTTACTCCTCTTATTTTAGATGTATTAAAACAAGAACAAATTCCGGCAACTTTCTTTTTATTAGGAAATTATGTGGAACAATATCCAGACCTAGTAAGACGAGAAAAAGAAGAAGGACATTATATAGCAAACCACGGCTATACCCATCGCTATAGCAGTATTTACACTTCACTAGATACGGTGTGGCAAGAATACGAGCAAACCGAAAAAGCCATTCAAACAGCATTAGGGGATTATTGCTATCATACCAATTTATTTCGATTTCCAGGTGGCTCTATTGGTGGTCCATATCATGACTTAAAACAACAAGCTGTAGATATGTTAAACCAAAAAGGAGTTGCTCATATAAATTGGAATGCCCTTACAGGAGATGCAGAAGGAGCGTTTACCAAAGAAGCAATGCTAGAAAAAATAAAATCTACGGTAGATGGAAAAAATGTAGTTGTTATTTTAATGCATGATGCGGGAGATAAAATTTTAACTTATGAAATTTTACCACAAGTAATACAATATTTAAGAGAGAATGGATATGTGTTTGATACATTTCGTTCTTTGTTACAAGAATAAAGGAAAAAGAGGAATGAAGAAAAAACAATTTGGGAAAATATATATAGAAATAACAAATGTGTGTAATTTACAATGTGCTTTTTGTATGCCTACTACAAGAAAACCAGAGTTTATGAAAGTAGAAGATTTTGATAGAATATTACAAAAAATACAACCTTATACGGATAGAATTTATCTACACATTAAAGGAGAACCATTATTACATCCACAGTTAAAAGAAATATTAGCCTGTGCTATGGAAAAACAAATGGATGTTACGATTACGACAAATGCTACATTGTTACAACAAAATTTATCCACTATTTTACAATCTACTTGTATTAAACAAATGAATTTATCGTTACACAGTATAGAGCAAAACCAAGAGGTTAAAAAGAAAGAGGCAGAATATTTAGAAGAAGTAATTGGTTCTGTAAGACAAATACAAAAACATACCAATATCTTAATATCGTATCGCTTATGGAACTTAGAAGCATACGAAAACAATATGCATAATAAAATACTATTAGATACACTTGCAAAAGAATATGGTATTTACAATTTATATGAAATGGCAAAGGAAAGAAAATGGGTAAAATTAGCCCCAAATGTATATTTAAATCAAGATATAGAATTTGTATGGCCAAGTTTAGAAGGAAAAACAATTTTAGAAGCGGGAAAATGTTTTGGTCTTCGTAACCAAATAGGAATATTGGTAAATGGAGATGTGGTACCATGTTGCTTAGACCAAAATGGAGCAATGGCATTAGGCAATATTAAACACCAAACTGTAGAAGAAATCATAAATAGTGAAAGAGCAAAGAAAATAAAACAAGGATTTGAAGCACATAAGTTGGTTGAGCCACTTTGCAAAACCTGTGGATTTATTACAAGGTTTAACAAAAAGGAGGATAAATAATCATGTATGATGTTATTATTATAGGAAAAGGACCAGCAGGTATTAGTGCTAGCCTTTATGTAGCAAGGGCAAATCAAAAATGCTTGATTATAGGAAAAGATTTAGGTGCACTTGCGAAAGCACATACTATTCAAAACTATTATGGATTGGAAAAACCAATGGAAGGAAAAAAACTAGCAGAAATTGGAATAGAACAAGCTAAAAACTTGGGAGTAGAAGTTATTTCCGAAGAAGTAGTAGGAATAGATTGGAATACTACATTTTTCGTAAAAACAGTAAAACAAGAATATCAAGCAAAAGCTGTTATACTAGCAACCGGAACGGAAAGAGTAACACCTCCTATTGCAGGACTAAAAGAATACGAAGGAAAAGGAGTAAGCTATTGTGCAGTATGTGATGCTTTCTTTTACCGTGGTAAAGAAGTAGCGGTATTAGGAAATGGCGAATATGCGATGCATGAGATTAACGAACTAATTCCCGTAGTTTCTAGAGTGACGATGGTAACAGACGGAAAACCATGCTTGGTTGAAAATAGAAGCGAAAATGTTGCTGTTGTAGAAAAAGAAGTAAGAGCAATTACCGGAGAAGAAAAGGTAAAAGAAATTGATTTTAAAGATGATACAAAACTGAAAGTAGATGGCGTTTTTGTAGCAATTGGTACAGCATCTAGCAGTGATTTAGCAAGAAAAATTGGTGCAAGAGTTTCTGGAAAAAACATTGTAGTAGATGAAAATATGCATACAACAGTACCTGGTCTATTTGCCTGCGGAGACTGTACAGGAGGATTATTACAAGTGGCAAAGGCAGTAGAAGAAGGAGCAAAAGCTGGGTTAGAAGCAATTTCTTATGTAAGGAGTAAAGAATAAATGGAATATGTATTAACCTTTTTAGAAGGAATTATGACTTTTATATCGCCTTGTATTTTACCATTACTTCCTATTTACCTTTCCTATTTTGCGGGACAAAGTAGTGTAGAAAAGGAAAAAAATAATACAGCGATTAAAAATGCGTTGGGATTTGTTATAGGATTTACCATTGTATTTGTGTTACTTGGCGTTTTTGCAAGTTCACTAGGAGCGCTATTGCAGCAGTATCAAGGAATTATTTCTATTGTATTTGGTATTGTGGTTATTGTATTTGGACTACAATTTATGGAAATAGTAAAACTTCCTTTTTTAAATAAAACCGCTAAACTACAGGTGAAATGGAAAAATATCAACTTTGGAAAAGCAATTTTATTTGGAATGGTGTTTTCGATTGGTTGGACACCTTGCGTTGGAGCTTTTTTAGGTTCTGCATTAATGATGGTGGCATCTCAGGGAGAAATGATAAAAGGAATTGTATTATTACTACTATATTCTATAGGGTTAGGAATTCCGTTTGTTCTTAGTGCAGTTTTAATAGAAAAACTAAAAGGTGCTTTTGATGTTATTAAAAAGCATTACAAAGTAGTAAATATTTTTTCTGGAATTGTATTAGTGGTAATGGGATTTTTCCTGTTGTTTCAAGGGTATAAATATCTAGAAAAAGAATATACTAAAAATCAGATAGCAGAAGAAAACTCAAACCAAACTGTACAAGAAGAGCAGGAAGAGAAGGAAGAACAAGATAAGCAAAAAATCCAAGAGGAATCGCCAGAAGAAAATGCCATTACAGCAATGAATTTTACGGTATATGATGCACAAAATCAAAAAGTAACACTACAAGACTTTTTAGGAAAACCAATTGTAATAAATTATTGGGCAACATGGTGCGGATACTGTGTAGAAGAAATGCCAACATTTGAAAAAGTATATCAAGAAGAAAAAGACAATGTAGTGTTTATGATGATAAATGCAACAGATGGCGTATCCGAAACGGTAGAAAAGGCGCAAAATTTTATTGAAGAAAAAGGCTTCCAATTTCCTGTGTATTATGATATAAATGGAGAAGTAGGATACCAGTATGGAATTTATTCATTACCAACCACTATTTTTATTCATAAAGATGGTACAATAGAAATAGGATATAAAGGAATGCTTCCAGAAAATGTCTTACGACAAGAAATTCAAAAAATAAAAGAATAAAGAAAGGAGATAATTTTATGTCAGTTATAAATATTACCAGTCAAAACTTTGAAGAAGAGGTTACCAAATCTAGTGTTCCTGTACTAATTGACTTTTGGGCACCTTGGTGTGGACCATGTAAAATGATGGCACCAGTAGTAGAAGAAATTGCAAAAGAGGTAGGAGAAACCGCTAAAGTAGGTAAGGTAAATATTGATGAAGAACCAAACCTAGCATCTTCCTTTGGAGTAATGAGCATACCAACTTTTGTAGTAGTACGTGGAGGAAAAGTAGTAGGGCAAACAGTAGGAGTACAAGGTAAAGAGGATGTATTAAAATTATTACATTAAAAAAGCAAAAAGCAGGGAAGAACCCTGCTTTTTACTTTGAGGATTAGGAAAAAGGTTTATAATGAATCCCATTGTCTATTAAAAACTGTTCTGCTTCTTTTAATAGTTTTTGAGTAGCGTGTGCTTGCGGTTCGACATCTCCAGTTTCTTTTATAATTAGCACTGGAGTACTGTCAAACGACACATAAACATCTTTCCCAATAGTTACTTTCCGAAAAACTTTCATGTAGTAATTCTCCTCTTTTCTTTGAATTAGAAACATAACGTTTCTAAAGTATATTATAGCACAAATATATGCCAAAATTCAATTGATAGAATAAGTTTTATGCGACAAATATAATACAATAAAAAAGAACTCCTTTGAAGGAATTCTTTTTTTGGTGCGGATGAGAGGACTCGAACCTCCACGCCGTTGGCACTGGTTCCTAAGACCAGCGCGTCTGCCAGTTCCGCCACATCCGCATAACATTAACAATGTATATATTAGCATATAAAATATTCACTTGTCAATACTTTTTCTACTTTTTTATAGAAATTATGCTGTGATTTTTTTATGGATGTGTGGTAATTAATACAAAAATAGGAATAGCAGAATTTATAAAACCATTGAAAAAGCAATAGAAACATGCTATAATAAATTCTATCTTCTATATATATCCTATCACTAACTCAGCTTATGGGGTAAGACAGAAGAAATTCGTTAGTACATTGTACGTATAGGAGGAAAATTATGAGTATCAACTTTTTTTTGAATGGAAACAAATTCTGTGGCAATTCTTGTCTGATACGGAAAAGCACATTAGTGGATTATTCCGAGAAGGAATTTATGAGAATTGAGAAACAACGAACATTTAACGCAGAGACAAACAGCATTCGCATAGAAGCTGGAGAAGCAAATGTCATTGTTTCTACGGGAGACCGAAAAAACGGATTCGTGAGATTACATGGTGAATGTAATACACGAGACATATTCTTAGAATGGAATAGCAAGAAAAGTCTGATAAAGGTAAAAGAATCTTTACTTGACTTTTCAGGAAGACTAATTCTTGAGGTTTTTCTTCCTCAAAAGCTATTTGAGTATGTTGAAATTATAACTCAGTCGGGAGATGTGGAAATCAAAGATCCTATTCAAACTAAGAGTCTTCAGATTGATACCAGAAATGGTTCTATCTATGCCGAGATGAAGTTGGTTGGTGATTTGCTTGTGCAAATGAATTCTCGGAATGGAAACATTAAGTTTAGACCCCAAAATGTTTCCAGCGATAAGATTAGTGTCAATTCCAGAAATGGATTGACAATCATTGATAGAATCCCTCATACACAGGGAGGATTCCAATTAGAGGGAGAAATCTCTGGAGTAAACGGTGATATATCTATAGGAGGAAGAAGGAGATAATCATAATTTAAACCCGTGCTATGCTATAGTGCGGGTTTTTTATCGAAAGTTAACTTGTTTTTCTTGAAGAAATATGATAAAAAATAGTAAACAAATAGATAGGAGTGAAAAATGAAAAGTCCAGTAGAAAAAAACAAACAATATGTTGTAAAAATAATAGACCAAGGCTACGAAGGTGAAGGAATTGCAAAAATAGAAAACTTTACTATTTTTGTTCCGAGTGCCCTCTTAGGAGAAACTGTCCAAATACAAATTGTGAAGGTATTATCTTCCCATGCCTTTGGGAAAATAGTAAAAATACAAGAAGCTTCTTCCTATCGATGTGAAGTAGACTGTGCCACTTATAAACGTTGTGGAGGATGCAATTTAAGACATATGCAATATGCAGAAACTTTAAAATTAAAAGAACATACGGTACGTAATCTAGTACAAAAAACATTGCAGACTTCCATTACAATAAAACCGGTAATAGGAATGTCATATCCTTACTATTACCGTAATAAAGCACAATTCCCATTAGGAAGAGATAAAGAAGGAAAGCCTATTATGGGAGTATATGCCAATAGGACACATGATATTATCCCAATACAAGAATGTAAAATACAAGACCAAAAAGCAGAAAAAATTGCAAAAGCAATCTATCAATATATTGTAGAGAATAACTTAAGCATATATGATGAAAAAACTGCTTCAGGATTATTTCGTCATATTATGATACGAATAGGGAAAAAAACCAACCAAATTATGTGTGTATTTGTAGTAAATCAGGAAACGATACCACAAGAAGAAAAAATGGTGCAAACATTAATAACAAATTATCCAGAAATTACTACCATTGTAAAAAACATTAATCCACAAAACACCAATGTAATCTTGGGAAAAGAAAATAGATGTCTTTATGGAAAAGGCTATATAGAAGATTATTTAGACAAATATATTTTTAAAATCTCTCCACTATCCTTTTACCAAGTAAATCCCGTTCAAACAGAAGTACTATATAAAACAGCAATAGAAAAAGCACAATTACAACCACAAGACATCGTGCTTGACTTGTACTGCGGTATAGGAACCATAGGAATTTTTGCAGCAGAAAAAGTAAAGCAAGTTTATGGAATAGAAATAGTAAAAGAAGCAATTGAAGATGCAAAAGAAAATGCAAGAAGAAATAACATTTCCAACATAACATTTTTTGCAGGAGATGTAGAAGAAATATTAGATAGCATGTTACAGGAAGAAGGAATTACCCCAACCGTAGTAATTGTAGACCCTCCACGAAAAGGATTAGATAAACACACTATTTCTATTCTACAACAAAAAATGCCACGAAAGATAGTATACATTAGTTGCAATCCAGCTACTTTGGTAAGAGATTTGAAAAAACTGGAGGAGCAATATAGTGTGCAGGAGATACAACCAGTAGATATGTTTCCTTTTACGAGCCATGTGGAAACTGTAAGCCTTCTAACCCTTAAAAATCAATAATTTTTGCAGTTTAATGTGGTAAAAATGTTGCATTTGTCAACGATTTGTCAACCCAAAAATAATAATATTTGGAGATAAAACTTAGCAGGAAGTCTTAATTGAAAGGCTTTCTTTTTTTGAAATTTTATGATAAAACCACTAAAACAAAGCTTTCGGAGGAGTATATGATAAAAAATATAATATTTGATTTTGGAAATGTTCTATTAGAATGGAATGAAGATAAAATTGTAACAAATTATTCAAACAATAAAGAGGAACAAGAAATATTAAAGCAGGTAATTTTTAAATCTGATGAATGGTTTAAGTTAGATGATGGTTCTATGAATTATCAAGAAGCTATTTCTGTGTTTAAAAAGAAATTACCATTTGATTTAAAAAGTAAAGTAGAAGAGATAATGAATACATGGTATAAGAAAATGCAAATAAATCAAGAAATCTGTAATTTGATTAAAGAATTGAAAGAAAACAATTATAAAATATATGCTTTATCAAATACGCATGTCCCTGTATATGAATATGTTCAAAGTTTAGAAATAGGAAAATATTTTGATGGATTTCTCATTTCAGCAATAGAAAAGATGATGAAACCAAATGAAGAAATATATTATAGATTATTTGAAAAGTTCAAATTAGTTCCTCAAGAAAGTTTTTTCATAGATGATAGTGAAAGAAACATAGCAGTTAGTAAAAAATGTGGTATGGAAGGATATGTTTTTGATATAAATAATTTTCAAAACTTGATAGACGAATTAAAGAAAAGAGATATATTAGTATAAAATGGAGAAAGTAATTTGGCAAGAGAAAGAGGAGTGCAGGAAGCCAAAGAATTTTTGAAAACAGAAGTAGGAGAAAAGCAATTTGAAAGATTTCAATTTGCACAAGATAAATATTCTAATGGAGAAACAACACTACAAATTTTAGAAGATAATATTGAACCAGATAATTTGTATTTACTAGATGAGCCAGAGGTTTCATTGTCACCACAAAATCAAGTAAAACTTGCAGAAGAGGATAAGGTTATAATGGATTTACCAGTAAAGCCAGAAAATGCTAAAAAAGTATTAGATGTATTGTATGATGAACCAATTGTTTCAAGAAAGAAAATATTAGAGTTAATAGATATAAAACCAACAACTTTAAATGTATGTATTAATGCATTAAAAGAAAAGAATATTATTATAGAAACAACTGGATATAGTAGAAATCAAGTATTTGCTTTTCAAAAATATATTGATTTGTTTTTAAAATAAAAATTATAAAACGGAAAATATTAAAAAATCGTTTTAAAAAAATTTATAGCACGGAAAATTGAAAAAATCCGTGCTATAAATTTTTATAGAACGAAAAAATGGAAAAATCCGTGCTATAAAATTTCATAGGACGAAAAACCAAAAAAATTCGGCGTATAAAAATCTATAGGACGAAAAAATCAAAAATTAATTAAATAATACTTTATCATAAGGCTTTCCTTTTTTAAATTTTTATGATAAAATCACTAAATAAATAGGATTGGACTGATGAAGAAAGAATGAATATTTAAAAATATATAGATATATAAAGGAGATGGAAAATAAATGAAAATTTTAATGGGAACAAAAAATCCTGGTAAGATACAAGGAGCCAGAGAAGCATTCGAAAAATATTTTGATAATGTTGAAATACAAGGAATTGCTGTAGATTCGGAAGTAGGAGACCAACCATTTAATCAAGAAATAATACAAGGTGCTAAAAATATAGTCAAAAATCTAAAAAAATATGCAAAAGAAAATCAACTTTGGAAGTAAGACTAAATGGGTAAAGTTTTAAAAATAAGAGAAGTAAGTGACCCTATAATAGAAGGAATTACGAAATGGAATTATTAGATATTGTAGACGAAAATGATACCCTTACAGGCGAGAAAAACGATAGAGAATTTATTCATGATAACAATTTGTATCATAGGCTTTCTGCTATTGGGAAGATAAGGACTTTTTTGACCAAATGAGAATATTAAAAAAATTCAAGGAAGAAAATATAATGAACTTATAAATATAACCAAAACCTTGCATCAATACTAAAAAAAGAGGAGTAAGTATTATGAAAATAGGAATAGATTTAGATGGAGTAATATTTGACTCAGAAAAAGAGTTTAGAGTATATTCAGAGCTATATGATAAAATAGATTTAAAACGAAATAGTAAAGTGGATAACAAAGAATTAAAATTTCAGGATAGATTTCAATGGACCAAAGAAGAAACAGAAGGTTTTCTAGAAAAATATCATAAACAAATAATAGAAGAATCTAACTATATGCCAGGAGTAAAAAGAATATTGAAATTACTAAAAGAGGAAGGACATAGTTTGCTATTAATTACTGCCAGAGGCGGACTAAACAAAGAGATGATAAAAATAACAGAAGAAAGATTCAAGCAAGATGGAATGGATATATTTGATAAATACTACTGGGCAACCGAAAATAAAGAGGAAGTATGCATAAAAGAAAATATAGATATTATGATTGATGACTCTTATAAAAAATGCCAAAATGTTGCAAAGGTAAAGATAAAAACCATCTATTTAAAAGATGCACCTTCTTATGAGATAGAAGAAACCGAATATATAAAAGTGTTATATAATTGGGGAGAAATATATAGGTACCTAGAGGAGATGCAAGATAAATGAAAACGCAGAACCAATACATAGTCATCAACCAAGAAAACATACCCATTCAAATAAAAGATTATGCAAACGCCAAAACCATAAAGTTATTTTTTAAAGGAGCAGAACTTCACGTTACCAAGCCTACTTATGTAGGCTTAAAACCAGTGACAGAACTGATAAAAAAGCACGAAGCACAAATTTATCAACAATATCAGCAGGCTCTGATACAAACAGAGCAAAAAACAAAAGAATGGAAAACAGGAGAAAGCATTTGGTATCAAGGAAAAGAATATGCTATTACTCGTATTCCTGCCAAAGATAGGAGCATCCATCTTACAATAGAGGAAGAAAACAAGAAATTTTGTATAGAGGTGCCATTAAATTTAGAAGAAAGTATCATAAAGCCAAACATAGACTCTATGGTAAAGAAACTATTTAAGAACAATACAGAAGTAATCTTAACAAAGAAAGTTTCCTATTGGAGTCAGAAAACAAAGATACCCTACAGCTCTTTTAAAGTAAGAGATGCTATTAGTAAATATGGAAGTTGTACCCCTAGAACTAAGGTGCTACACTTTAGTTCTAGGCTTATTATGCTTCCAGAAGACGTGATAGATGCCATTATTGTACATGAGCTTTGCCATATACTGCACCCTAACCATAGTGCCAAGTTTTATGAAGCGGTAAGAACATTTTACCCAGACTATGATGAAAAAGCAACATGGTTAAAACAGAATGGAAATAGAATACTTTTTTAAACAAAAATTTTTTTCTTTCTTGCGAGGACTAAAAATTTGTGCTAAAATAGTTAAGATGACAATAAAATCATAAAGAAAGGTAGGAAAAAATATGTTTAAAAAACTAGCAAAATATGTAAAAGAGTACAAAAAAGCAACTATTTTGACTCCTGTTTTTGTGGTTTTAGAAGTAGTAATGGAAGTTATTATTCCACTACTTATGGCTAGAATCATTGATGTGGGAATCCAAAATGGTGATGTACACTACATATTAGAAATGGGAGTACTCCTAATTATTGCTGCTATTTTATCTTTAACATTTGGTATGTTGTCTGGAAGATATGCAGCAAAAGCATCGGCTGGATATGCTAAAAATTTAAGGAAAGCAATGTTTTACAAAATACAAGACTATGCATTTGAAAATATTGATAAATTCTCTACATCCAGCTTAATTACACGTATGACCACAGATGTAACAAATGTACAAATGGCATTCCAAATGATTATACGTATTTTGGTAAGAGGACCAATTATGATGATATTTGCCTTACTTATGGTATTATCCATTAGTACACAAATATCTATTATTTTCTTTGTTGCAATCCCAGTATTGGGAGTTATTTTATTCTTTATTGCAACAAAAGCCCATCCAAATTTTGAAAAAGTATTTAAAAAATACGACAAATTAAACAATGTGGTACAAGAAAATGTTTCTGCTATTCGTGTGGTAAAATCGTATGTAAGAGAAGATTTTGAAGAAGCAAAGTTTAAAGAAATAAACGATGATGTTTACAAAAGCTTTAAAAAGGCAGAAAAAATTGTTGCCTTCAATAGCCCAGCTATGCAAACAACCATTTATACTTGTATTTTATTAATTTCCTGGATAGGTTCTCAGCTTATTGTAGGAGGAACCATGCAAACAGGACAATTATCCAGTATTATTACATACGCATGGCAAATATTAGCAAGCCTAATGATGCTATCTATGGTGTTTGTTATGGTTATTATGGCACAATCTTCAGCAGAAAGAATTTTAGAAGTAATAGAAGAAAAGCCAAGTATTCAAAATAAAGAAAATCCAGTTACAGAAGTAAAAAATGGTGCTATTAGCTTCAAAAATGTAAGTTTTGTTTACAGTGATGAAAAAGATGTAAACAAATTTGCCTTACGAGATATTAACCTAGACATCAAAGAAGGCGAAACTATTGGTATTATTGGGGGAACCGGTAGTTCTAAATCTACTTTAGTAAGCCTTATCCCAAGACTATATGATGTAAGCAAAGGTTCTGTTACTGTAGGGGGAGTGGACGTACGAGATTATGACATGCACGCATTAAGAGATGCTGTTGCCATGGTACTACAAAAAAATGTCCTATTTTCTGGAACTATTGCAGAAAACCTAAGATGGGGTAAGAAAAATGCGGACTTAGAAGAACTAGAAGAAGCCTGTAAATTAGCCCAAGCAGATGGATTTATTAAAGAGTTCCCAAGTAAATATGACACCGTACTAGATCAAGGTGGAACCAACGTATCTGGTGGACAAAAGCAAAGAATTTGTATTGCAAGAGCCATTCTAAAGAAACCAAAAATACTAATCCTAGACGATTCTACCAGCGCGGTAGATACTAAAACAGATGCCTTTATTCGTAAAGCATTTCGAGAAAAAATACCAAATACAACTAAAATTATTATTGCACAGAGGATTTCTTCTATTGAAGATGCTGACAAAATAATTGTGCTAGACCAAGGTAAAATAAACGGAATTGGAACATCAGAAGAATTACTAAAAACAAATGCAATTTATCGTGAAGTATACGAATCTCAAATGAAAGGAGGTAGCGAAGATGGAGCAGAATAACCAAAAGGGAAAGAAAAGAAAAGTGCTAAAAAGACTATTAGGCTATGTAACAAAACACTATAAATTACAACTAGCTGTAGTATTAGTTAGCATTGTTATTAGTGCCTTTGTTGGAGTAATAGGAACACAATTTATTAAATACTTAATAGATGACTTTATTGTTCCTTTATTAGGACAGCAAAACCCAGATTTTGGACCACTAAAAAATATTATTCTTATCATGGCAGGTATTTACCTAGCAGGTATTGTATGTAACTATTTGTACAATAGACTAATGATAAATATTTCACAAGGAGTGTTAAATGACATTCGTGCGCAAATGTTTAATCACATGCAAAAACTACCAATTCGTTATTTTGATAGTCGTACCCATGGAGATATTATGAGTACCTACACTAACGATGTAGACACCTTAAGAGAAATGCTAAGCCAAAGTATTCCGATGGTATTTTCTGCATCTGTTACCATGATTGCTGTACTGATTGCAATGTTATCTACCAACCTATACTTAACATTAGTAGTATTAGCTATGGTCATTTTGATGGTTTTAGTTTCTCGCTATTTAGGAGGAAACAGTTCACGCTTTTTCGTAAAACAACAAGAAGACATAGGAAAAGTAAATGGCTATATAGAAGAAATGATGGAAGGACAAAAAGTAGTAAAAGTATTTAACTATGAAGAAGAATCCAAAAAAAGATTTGATGCTATTAATGACCAATTATGTGACAGTATGACAAGAGCAAATATGTATGCAAACATCCTAATGCCATGTATTATGAACATAGGAAACCTAGGCTATGTATTAGTAGCAGTTATTGGAGGTATTTTATCTGTTAACGGTATTTTAACGATAGGAAGTATTGCAGCCTTTTTACAATATGTAAAAGCCTTTACCAATCCATTAGGGCAAGTATCACAACAAATGAACTTTATTGTAATGGCAATGGCAGGAGCAGAAAGAATTTTTGATTTAATAGACAAAGAAGAGGAAGTAGACGAGGGATACGTTACCTTAGTAAATGCCAAAATAGAAGATGGAAAAGTAGTAGAAACCAAGGAAAGAACAGGTATATGGGCATGGAAACATCCACACAAAGATGGAAGAACCACTTATACCAGACTACGTGGACAGGTAGAGTTTGAAAACGTACAATTTGGATACGAAGAAAATAAACGAATTTTACATGACATCACCCTTGCAGCCAAAGAAGGACAAAAAATATCCTTTGTTGGAGCAACCGGTGCTGGTAAAACAACCATTACCAATTTAATTAACCGTTTTTATGATATACAAGAAGGTAAAATTCGTTATGACAGAATTAATATTCAAAAAATAAAGAAAGCAGACTTAAGACGTTCTTTAGGTATGGTATTACAAGACACTAGCCTATTTACCGGAACCATTAAAGACAATATTCGTTACGGAAAACTAGACGCAACAGACGAAGAAGTATATGCAGCAGCAAAACTATCGAATGCCGACCAATTTATACAGCATTTAGCACACGGATACGACACTGTCATCACAAGAAACGGAGAAGGACTATCCCAAGGACAAAGACAGCTACTATCCATAGCAAGAGCAGCACTAAACAATCCACCAGTACTAATCCTAGACGAAGCAACATCTAGCATAGACACCAGAACAGAAAAAATAGTACAAGAAGGAATGGATAAACTCATGAAAGGAAGAACCGTATTTGTAATAGCCCATAGACTATCCACCATCAAAAACTCAGACCTAATCATGGTACTAGACCACGGTAGAATCATAGAAAGAGGAAACCACGAAGAACTAATTGCTAAAAAAGGTACCTACTATGGACTATACACAGGAGCCATCGAGATAGACTAAAAAATGCAACAAAAATGATTGACAACGCCTTAAAAAACCGGTATAATAGACATATCGAGGAAAGGGGAAGAGGTATTATGATAGCTAAAGTATGGAAAAAAGTTTGTTTAGTTATTTTAATTGTTGCTTGCTTATTTAATATTGTAAATAAGCTTGTGAAAAAACTTCCTTTTAATGCAGAGCTACAAACATCAGCAACCTATTTAGAAAATCAGCAAACTGTACAAGAAAAATAAAGAAAATGGAAACAAAGCTTGAAAAACATACTAAAATATGTTATGATAATAAACGATACATTTTAGAAAAAGAGTAGGAAGAGGTGAAATAACAAAATGAAACCAGGAATACATCCAGAATATAAAGAAGCAACTATCACATGTGCATGTGGAAATGTAATTAAAACAAATTCTACAAAAGCAGATATGAAAGTAGACGTTTGTTCTAAATGTCATCCATACTGGACAGGTAACTTAAAACAAAATACAACAGGTGGTAGAGCTGCTAAATTTAAGGAAAAATACGGTATTGCATAAAAAAAGAAATGACGCATCAGTCATTTCTTTTTTTTGAAAAATCCACTGAAAGGTTACAGATAAACGTTAGTAGAACTATATTTAGCAAAATAAAAAATAACATCATTTTGCCTTTTAGCTATTACCTGTAACCTTTAGCGTTAAATTTAAGGACTTTACGGAAACTACTTGATAAATTTCGACAAATATAATAAAATGATAACTATCTTAAAAGAAAGGAATCTGGAGTTTTTTTGTGAAAGAAGAAAAGTTTAAAAAGCAAGAAGAGTTTATAGAAAAAATAAGAACCAGTAATTTTACAAGACATCCTTTTTATTATATTCTAACAATGGGGTGCCAGTTAAATGAGAACGACTCGGAAAAACTATGTGGTATGCTAGAACAAATGGGATACTACAAAACAGAAGAAATGGCGCAGGCAGATATTATTATATTTAATACTTGTTGCGTAAGAGAGAACGCAGAAGAAAAACTATTTGGAAAACTAGGTGAAGTAAAAAAACTAAAGGAGCAAAAAGGTACTATTGTAGCTGTTGGGGGCTGTATGATGCAGGAAGAACATATTGTGGAAAAGCTTAAAAAAAGCTACCCATTTTGTGATATTGTATTTGGAACCCATACCTTATATCAGTTTCCACAAGACCTATACGAAGTGCTAAACAAGCACAAAACGGTACAAGATATATTGCAAATAGATGGAGAAGTAATAGAAGGTTTGCCAATTAAAAGGAATGACCCGTATAAAGCTTCTGTTACTATTATGAATGGCTGTAATAATTTTTGTACCTACTGTATTGTACCATATGTGCGTGGAAGAGAAAGAAGTAGAGATCCAAAAGATATTTTAGATGAAATAGAAAGCTTAGCAAAACAAGGCTACAAAGAAGTAACGCTTTTGGGACAAAATGTAAATTCTTATGTGGGAAATGGAAACTTAGGTATTTATCGTTTTTCTGATTTGCTACGTGCGGTAAATAAAATAGAAGGAATTGAAATTATTCGCTTTATTTCGCCACATCCAAAGGACTTTAAAGATGATGTAATAGAAGCGATTCGCGATTGCAAAAAGGTAAGCAGACTAGTACATTTGCCATTACAGTCTGGTAGTAGTAAAGTGCTAAAAGCAATGAACCGCAAATACACCAAAGAACAATATTTAGAGCTAGTAGAAAAAATGAAGCAACAAATACCAGGAGTAACATTCAGCACCGATATTATCGTAGGTTTTCCAGGTGAAACAGATGAGGATTTAGAAGATACCTTAGATGTCGTAAGAAAAGTAAATTTTGAGCAAGTCTTCATGTTTATCTATTCTAGAAGAGTAGGAACTGTAGCCGATAAAATGGAAAACCAAATACCAGAAGAAATCAAGCATAAACGCTTTGACAAATTAAAACAACTAGTAGAAAGCCAAATAGAACAAAATAATAAAAAATACATTGGAACCGTTCAAAATGTATTAATAGAGGGAAAAAGTAAAAATAATCCAGAAATGTTAAGTGGAAGGACCGATACAAACAAAGTAGTGGTACTAAAAGGTACTGAAAAAGACATTGGCACTATTCTTCCAGTTACCATTGTATCCGAACATATGTGGTATTTGAAAGGAGAAAAACATCCACTATAAAGGAAGAAGAGGAAAGGAGTAAAAAATGGCAGAATTTACGCCTATGATGCAACATTATTTAAAAACAAAAGAGGAATATAAAGACTGCATTTTGTTTTATCGCTTAGGAGATTTTTATGAAATGTTTTTTGAAGATGCTTTAACAGCATCTAGAGAGTTAGAAATTACATTAACAGGAAAAGATTGCGGACAAGAAGAAAGAGCCCCAATGTGTGGCATTCCCTTTCATGCGGTAGATAGTTATATTGCTAAACTTATCAATAAAGGCTATAAAGTGGCTATTTGTGAGCAACTAGAAGACCCAAAACAAGCAAAAGGAATGGTAAAACGTGATGTGGTACGTGTAGTAACACCAGGAACCGTAATAGAGTCAAACTTGCTAGAAGAAAAACGCAATAACTATATTATGTCTGTTTTTAAAAAAGGTATTTATTATGGACTCGCTGTGTGTGATGTTTCCACAGGAGATTTTTTAGCGACAGAAATAAAAGAAAATAATAATTTTGCAAAACTGATAGACGAAATTTCAAGATATGCACCAGCAGAAATTGTAGCCAACAACGATATGTTTCATTCCGAAGAGGAAGTAGCAAAAATAAAAGAAAGATTTCCGGTATATATTACTGCTTTAGGAGATGAAAATTTTGAAGAAAACGTAGAAAACTTATCCCGTTTTGATATAGTAGACGATGAACAAAGAAAAATAGAAAATCCTAAGGAAAAGCTATTTTGCATCTGTGCGATTAATGGATTATATGCTTACTTAAAGCAAACGCAAAAAAATAATTTAGATCATATTAACACCATCCAAATTTACCGCACTACCCGCTATATGGCACTAGACATGAATGCAAGAAGAAACTTAGAATTAACAGAAAAAATGCGAGATAAGTCCAAAAAAGGTACTTTGTTATGGGTATTAGATAAAACATCTACTTCTATGGGAGGAAGGCACTTAAGAAGATGGTTAAATGACCCACTCATTGATGTATCAGAAATACAAGAAAGACTAGATGCGGTAGAAGAACTAAAAAATAATATGATGCTGAGAGGAGATATTACAGAACTATTAAAAAAGATATACGATATTGAAAGATTAGCAGGAAGAATTTCCTATGGAAATGCAACCGGACGAGATATGATTTCCTTAAAAAGTTCTGTAGCACAACTTCCAGAGCTTAAAAAAATATTAGCAGATACGGCATCTCCTTTACTACAACAAATACATACAAACTTAGATATGTTAGAAGATATTCATGACTTAATAGAAGCATCTATTGTAGAAGAACCACCACTTACTATTAAAGAAGGTGGTATTATCAAAAAAGGTTATAACGAAGAAATAGACAAGCTAAAAACAGCAACAACAGAAGGAAAAAACTGGATTTTACAATTAGAAGCAGAAGAACGAGAAAAAACAGGAATAAAGGGTTTAAAAGTAGGATTTAACCGCGTATTTGGTTATTATATAGAAGTAACCAAATCTAACTTAAGCCTAGTTCCAGAGCGATATATACGTAAACAAACATTAACCAATTGTGAACGTTTTATTACAGAAGAATTAAAAAACTTAGAAAATCAAATTTTAGGAGCAGAAGAAAAAGTAATTACTTTGGAATACAATGCGTTCATCGAAATCCGAGATAAAATAGAAGCACAAATACAAAGAATTCAAAAATCTGCTATGGTAGTAGCTACTTTAGATGTGCTAACTTCCTTTGCACAAGTAGCAGAAGACTTTAACTATTGTAAGCCAGAAGTAGATGAAAGCGGAATTATAGATATAAAAGCAGGAAGACATCCCGTAATTGAAAAAATGTTACCAGCAGGTTCTTTTGTAGACAATGACACCTATCTAGATAAAAACGAAAACCGCTTAAGCATTATTACAGGACCAAATATGGCGGGAAAATCTACCTATATGAGACAAGTGGCTCTTATTACGTTAATGGCACAAATAGGAAGCTTTGTACCAGCAACATCCGCCCATATTGGCGTAGTAGATAAAATTTTTACCAGAGTAGGAGCATCGGATGACCTAAGTATGGGACAAAGTACCTTTATGGTAGAAATGATGGAAGTTGCTTCTATCTTAAAAGAAGCTACAGCCAATAGTTTAGTAATTTTAGATGAGATAGGAAGAGGAACCTCTACTTATGATGGGCTTTCTATTGCATGGGCAGTGGCAGAATATATTGTAGATAAAGAAAAATGTGGTGCCAAAACTCTTTTTGCTACTCATTATCATGAATTAATTAAACTTGCAGAAACAAAACCGGGCGTAAAGAATTATTCCATTGCTGTAAAAGAAAAAGGAGAAGATATTGTTTTCTTAAGAAAAATAGTACCAGGAGGAACAGACGAAAGTTATGGTGTTCATGTCGCAAAACTAGCAGGTGTTCCAAACGAAGTATTAAAAAATGCAAACCATATTTTAAAAGGATTAGAAAGAAAAAGTGTATTAGGTGAAAAAAAGAAAGAAGAAGAAAACAAAAAAGTAGCAGCCGGACAATTAGACCTATACAATTACAAACTAGCAGAAATTGCACAAGAAGTAGATAAAATAGACATCAATACCCTAACACCAATTGATGCTCTCAACTGGGTAGTAAAAATAAAAGAAAAAATGCAATAAAATTGACATAATTTATAAATGTGGTATAATAAAGATATTAGCAGTTGCTAAAATTTTAAAAAGGAGGCTTCTTTATGGGTAGAAGCGACAGACAACGGTTAAAAAACAGAAGACCAAGGACAAACTACAGGGCAATATCCCCGGAAGAAAGGGCAAAAAGAAGGCAAAACTCCATCATGGACAGAAAACGCTATCATGCAGCAATGCAAGAAGCAAAAGCAAGAATATGCACAGACTGCCGTGAAAAAAGCACAAGAAATTGTGGTAAATGTCAAAAGGTCAAGATACAAGCTATCTTCTTGTGCCAATACTGGGATACAATAACCCAAAAAAGAACTCTTCTCTAAGAAAAAGCAGGATTTCTTCCTGCTTTTTCTTTGCAAATTTCATTATTGGTATAAGTTGGATTCGTATAAATCTTCAATATATACGTTTTTTTCTTCAAAGGTATCAATAAAACTAATGTGAGCAATATTATCTCGTACATCTTGAATCCATACAGGTCTTTGTTCATATAAAACCTCACACTTTTCTTTGTTCTTTAAAATTTCATTTACTCTAGCAGTATTCATTGTTTTCCCCCTTTTTCCTTGTCCTAAGATTACTATATACAAAAATAGGAAAAATATGCATAAAAGATACATTTCTTCCATTTTGTTCTACTTGACGAAATAGAGCATAAGATATACAATAATATAGTAAAAATACAAATGGAGGAAATTTATGAAGATAACATATCAAGGACAAAAACGTGAAATTACAGAAGGGGTAAGGATAAAGGAAGCCTTTGCAAAGGAAATAGCAGAAGCGGAGCTACCGATTATTGCGGCGAGGCTAAATAATTATGTATTTTCTTTAAATCACAAAATACAAGAAGAAGGAGAAATAGAATTACTAGATATTCGCGATAATGATGGAATGCGTACCTATATTAGGGGTCTATTGTATATTATGGGAAAAGCATTTAAAGAAGTTTATCCAGAAACAGATTTGATTGTTAATTATCAACTACATAATGCTATGTACTGTGATAGTGTAAGTAAAGAAATTACAGAAGAGATGCTAAAAAATGTAAATGATAGAATGCGAGAAATTGTAGAAAAAAACTTAGAAATTACCAAAGTAACCATGACAAAAGCAGAAGCAGAAGCCTTTTATGCCAAAGAACAAACGGAAAATGGAAAACTACAATTAGAAGCAAAACAAAAAGATAATGTATCCTTATATTATTGTGAAGAATACTATAATTATTTTTATGGAGTAATGCCAATTTCTACTGGTATTTTACAATTATTTGAAATGAAAAAATACCAAAAAGGATTTTTAATTCGTTATCCAAGTAGAAGAAAACCAACAGAATTACAGCCATATATAGAAGGAATGAAGCTACTTACTGCCCTGCAAGAATATGAGGATATTCACCGTATTTTAGGAATAGATACAGTACACCGTTTAAATGAAATAGTACGTAAAGGAAAAATTTCAGAAACCATCTTAATAGATGAAGCCCTGCACGAAAAGAAACTATCCGATTTAGCAGACCAAATTGCCTCAAGAAAAAATATTAAAATGGTATTAATAGCAGGTCCATCTTCTTCTGGAAAAACTACTTTTGCAAAAAGGCTTGGAATACAGCTACGTTTAAATGGTATTAGACCAGTTACCATCTCTGTAGATAACTATTTTGTAGAAAGAGAAGATACGCCAAAAGATGAGCATGGTAACTACGATTTTGAAAGAATCGATGCCATTGACTTAAACCTATTTAATGACCACTTACTAAAATTATTAAATGGGGAAAGAATTTTTGTACCAAAATTTAATTTTGAAACAGGAAAAAAAGAATATTCTGGAGAAACCATGCATTTAGATAAAGATGAGATTTTAGTAATAGAAGGAATTCACTGCTTAAATGATATCTTAACCAGCAAAATTCCAAGAGAGCAAAAATATAAAATTTATATTAGTGACTTAACCGTACTAAATATTGATGGATTTAACCGTATTTCTACAACAGATTCTAGATTAATCCGTAGAATGGTACGTGATTTTAATTACAGAGGATATTCTGCAATGCATACCTTAAAAATGTGGTATTCGGTAAATAGAGGAGAAGAAAAATATATTTTCCCATTTCAAGAACAAGCAGACACCATGTTTAATACTTCTTTAGTATATGAATTAGGAGTATTAAAAGATTATGCTATTCCACTATTAAAACAAATTACCACTGCATCCAAAGAATATTCTGAAGCAATTCGATTATTAGATTTACTACGATATTTTGAATCCATTCCAGCAGATGACATACCAAAAAATTCGTTACTACGTGAATTTATTGGTGGAAGTATTTTTGGATATTAAAAGAAAAAGCCCCCTTAGTGTAGGGGGCTTTTGTTGGAATACAAAAAGAGCGAATATAGCATTTTACAAAATTTCTTTGATAAAAGCCATTGTCTGGAACTGGCTTAGTCCATCGGTAATGGATTGAGCCTCAGAAATGTGCTCATACAGCCTGGGGTAGTTTTCTCTTATTTGGATAAGAAAATTTTTTTTGCAGGCCAAGAGGTTTCTTTCCAATTGTTCTCCATTAGTAGAAAACAGCTGAACGGCATATAGCAGGCAGAGCAATTCTGCAGTATGGTGTTTAAAATCTTCAGAAACCAACCCAAGAGGAAAATCTACGAAAGCTTTGGACATCTGTGCCCAATAAAGCATTTCTGATTGTATCTTCCTTACATCCGTGTTTTCTTTTTGTACATCTGCCATAAAGAAATGAATGTCATCTAATAAGATGTTCATTTCTACTTTCATGAGAGGGCGAATTTCTCCAATGTAATTTTTTCCAGTAAGCATTGTTGTCATCCTTTCTAATTGTCTTGCCCTTTATGTTTCCAACAGCAACAGAGTTGCTCTTTTTAGTATACCATAAAATAATCCTTTTTGTAAAGTTTGCACAAAAGATAAAAATAGTATATAATACT
>UMJJ01029940.1_pt1 | contig 28907 bp, 26 predicted proteins | sample 1966051 | NCBI WGS metagenome assembly UMJJ01 (sample SAMEA4836147, study PRJEB28245) | human gut metagenome | biome: gut microbiome; material: fecal sample | place: Denmark | collected 2008
GTGGTACCACGGAAAAGCGTTCCTTTCGTCCTAGCAGATGAAAGGAACGTTTTTGTATAGGAATTTCATTAGAAATTTTTGTTTAAAAAATAAAGAAGAAAGAGGGATTACTATGGAAGAAAAAAAAGACTATGGAAAAACATTAAATTTACCAAAAACAGACTTTCCAATGAGGGCTAGTTTACCACAAAATGAGCCTAACATTCAAAAAGAAGTTTTTGAACAAGGTTTATACGAAAAAATGCTAAGGAAAAATGAAGGAAAAACACCTTTTGTACTACATGACGGACCACCTTATGCAAATGGAGAAATTCATATTGGGCATGCGTTAAATAAAATATTAAAAGATACCATAGTTCGTTACAAGAATTTAAAGGGATTTTATACACCATATGTTCCAGGATATGATACACACGGGCTTCCAACAGAAAAAAGAGCAATACAAGTGTTGGGATTAAACCGTGATGAGATTAGTGTATCTAAATTCCGTGATACCTGTAGAGATTTTGCTTTAGGTTTTGTAGAAAAACAAACAGAAGGGTTTAAAAGATTAGGGGTATTAGGAGATTGGGAAAACCCATATATCACTTTAAAACCAGAATACGAAGCAAGACAAATTGGTGTATTTGGAAAAATGTATCAACAAGGCTATATTTATAAAGGACTAAAACCAGTATACTGGTGTACCGATTGTGAAACCGCTTTGGCAGAGGCAGAAATTGAGTACAAAGATTGTGATACAACATCTATTTATGTAAAATTTAAAGTAGAAGATAGCAAGGGAAAATTTGATTGCAAAGATACGTATATGGTAATTTGGACAACAACACCATGGACTCTGCCAGGTAATGTTGGTATTACTGTTGGCGGAGAATATGAATACAGTATTGTAGATACTGGAAAAGAAAAACTAATTATGGCTACTGCTTTAGTAGAAGAAGTTATGAAATATGCCAATATTGAAAACTATACTACAGTGCAAACACTACAAGGAGCAGACTTAGAAGGAGTGCTTTGCAAGCATCCATTCTTAGATAGAACTTCAAGAGTAGTACTAGGTAGTGATGATACTATTGTAGTAGAATTAGGTACTGGTACTGGTGCGGTGCATACAGCTCCTGGTTATGGTAAAGAAGACTATTTATGTGGTATCAAAAATGGATTAGATATTGTGGTTTGTGTAGATGGAAAAGGATATCAAACAGAAGCTGCAGGTCCATTTGCTGGATTATATTACGAAAAATCTAACGAAGCTATTATCACTTGGCTAGAAGAAAATCATTATTTATTACACAAAGAAAAGATAAATCACTCTTATCCACATTGCTGGAGATGTAAAAACCCAATTATCTTCCGTGCAACAGACCAATGGTTTGCTTCTGTAGATAAGTTTAGAGATAAAACGATAGAAGAAATTAAAAAAGTACATTGGGTTCCTGCTTGGGGAGAAGATAGAATTACCAGCATGGTAGAAGATAGAGCGGACTGGTGTATTTCTAGACAACGTACTTGGGGCGTTCCAATTCCAATGTTCTATTGCGAAGAATGTGGAAAAGAATATATTACCGATGAGTCTATTAAAAAAATTCAGGCAATTTTTAGAGAAAAAGGTTCTAACAGCTGGTTTGATTTAACTCCAGAAGAACTAATGCCAGAAGGAGCAACTTGCCCAGAGTGTGGACATACAAAGTTTAAAAAAGAAACAGACATCATGGATGTATGGTTTGATTCTGGTACTTCTCATCAAGGTGTATTAGTAGAAAGAGGTTTGCCATATCCAGCAGATTTATACCTAGAAGGTGCAGACCAATATAGAGGATGGTTCCAAGCTTCTATTTTAACATCTGTTGCAGTAAATGGAATTTCACCATACAAAGAAGTATTAACACACGGATGGACAGTAGACGGTGAAGGAAGAAAAATGTCTAAATCTCTAGGAAATGGTATTAGTCCACAAGAAATTATTAAAGAATACGGAGCAGATATTTTAAGACTATGGGTATTAGCATCAGATTATAAAACAGATGTCAGCCTATCTAAGGAAATTTTAAAACAAATTAGTGAAAGTTACCGTAAAATGAGAAATACAGCAAGATATATTTTAGGAAATATAGCAGACTATAACCCAGAAGAAGTAGTAGAGTATAAAGATTTACTAGAAATAGACAAATGGGCATTGTTACGTTTAAATAAAATGGTAAAAGAATGTACCGAAAGTTATGATAAATATGATTTCCATGCAGCATACCATGCAATTAATCAATTCTGCGTAACCGATATGAGTAACTTTTATTTAGACATTATCAAAGATAGACTATATACCTATAAAGCAAATTCAAAAGAACGTAGAGCTGCACAATATACCATGTATCAAATTTTAAGTGCCTTGGTACGTATTTTAGCACCAATGACCTGCTTTACTGCAGAAGAAATTTGGAAATACATGCCTCATACCAAAACAGAAAATACAGAAAGTGTTATGTTAGACTTTTATCCAGAAGTAAACAAAGAATGGGATAATCCAGAACTTGCAGAAAAATGGGAAAAAGTTATGTATTACAAAGAATTGGTAGCAAAAAAATTAGAAGAAGCAAGAACAGAAAAAGTAATAGGACATTCTTTAAATGCCAAAGTAACCTTATATGCAAAACCAGAAGAATATGCTTTCTTAGAAGAAAACAAAGAAATTCTAATGACTGTATTTATTATCTCAGATTTACAAATAGAAAAAGACAATCGTAAAGAAGGAGATAAAGTAGGGGTAAAAGTAGAAATGGCAGAAGGAGAAAAATGCGAAAGATGCTGGATGTATTCTACAACCGTAGGAGAAGATAAAGAAAATCCAACTATTTGCCATAGATGCAGTCAAAATTTAAAATAAAACAAAAACTTGCCTGTTTTACACATAAACAGGCAAATTTTTTTAAAATTATAAAATAAGGATTGCTTTTTTGTATAGTATTTTAGTATAATAAGAACAGAAGGGAGACATAGCATGAGAGCGAAAAAATCAGTTTTAGGAAGAGTCGTTTATTATTGTGTTGTTGTTCTTTTGTTAATTGCAGTTGTCCAAGCCTATGGATTATACAAAGAAAACAATTTTAATGAATTTCTTCGTAGTGAATTAAAAATGGGATATTCTGAGTTTAAAAGAGATGATGAAATCACCTATTCGGACATGGCAAGTTATCGTATTACAAATTCAGATTTTAATGATGCATTGTTTTCTAAAACAGTAAAAGTAACGCCGAATACTCCCTATAAAGTAACATGTATGGTAAAGACACAAGATGTAGTAACAGAGCATGAACCTTCTTTAGGAGGTGCTCAAATTGTTATTAGCAATACGGTGGAAAAATCAAAACCAGTATCAGGAACAACAGACTGGACGAAAGTAGAGTTTTATTTTAATTCCAAAAACAGAGAAGAAGTAGATATAGGATTTCGTTTAGGGGGCTATGATGATAATGTAAAGGGAACGGCATGGTTTTCCGATTTTACTTTAGAAGCTGGTAGTTCCTTAACATCTACAGACTGGGATTTTGCTTGTTTCTTTTTTAACCAAATAGATGCAGTAGCCAATAGCAAAGGGGAACAAAAAAGAATACAAACCATCATGCAAGATGCAGATTATTATACAATGCAGGAAGATATGGAAAGGTTTACAAGAACATGTACAGAGCTTTCTGGTGGACTAATGACAGCCGAGTTTGACATGTTCCGCATTGCGGAGCCAATTACCTCCTTATCTTATGATGAATCTAATGGCTATTATGTAGGAGCAAAGGATGTATTTAAGCAGATAGAGCCATATTTACAACAAAAAGAATATGACCATATTTTTGTATGCATCGATTTAGGAAGTGCCAATGACGACCAAGCTACCAAAACAACAAAATGGATTGGATTAGGCGGAATGGACTATTTACAAATTGGTTTTTCTAATGTTCATATACCAAGAGATAATAAAGAATATTTATATCATTTTGCCTATAATCGTAATGAATTTCCAGAGGAAGTATTTATTCATGAATTTTTACACACCTTAGAACGTAATGCACAAGAAAATGGTTATACTATTCCAGAATTACATGACAACGCAAAGTATGACTATGAAGAAAATTCTGTAACAGGTTTACGCAATTGGTATGCAGCCTATATGACGCAAACGATACAAGGTGGGCAGGGACTTCCTAAAGAAGTTTATCAAACAAAACCAGTGCATGCCAGTGATTTAGAATATACTTATACATTAAGAGATTTGGACGAGCCAGCCAATGCAGTACAAGAATTAGTAGGAAGTATAAAAAGATTATTTCAAATTACCAATACATAGAAAGAATGAGGAAGAATGAAAGTAACAGATTTTGATTATAATTTACCACAAGAATTAATTGCACAATTTCCAATAGAAAAAAGAGACGAATCTCGTTTAATGGTGCTAGACCGAAAAGAACACACCATTGAACATAAAATTTTTAAGGATATTATTGATTATTTAGAACCGGGAGATTGTTTAGTAAGAAATAATACAAAAGTAATACCAGCAAGACTGTATGGACAAAAAGAAACAGGAGCTCATGTGGAATTTTTATTGTTACACCCAATAGAAAAAGATATTTGGGAAGTAATGGTAAGACCAGGAAGAAAATTAAGAGCAGGAGCAATGGTCTCTTTTGGAAATGGTATACTAAAAGCAAAAATATTAGAAGAAATGCCAGGTGGTAATAGAAAAGTACAATTTTATTATACAGGTATTTTTAACGAAATTTTAGATATGATTGGATTAATGCCATTACCACCATACATAAAAGAATCTTTGCAAGAAAAAAATAGATACCAAACAGTATATGCCAAATACGAAGGCTCTGCTGCAGCACCTACTGCCGGACTTCACTTTACAGAAGATTTATTAGAAAAAATAAAAGAAAAAGGAATTACTATTGCCAATGTTACTTTACATGTAGGAATAGGAACCTTTAGACCAGTAAAGGAAGAAAATGTAGAAGAACATGAAATGCATACGGAACACTTTTATATTAAGAAAGAAGATGCAGACAAAATAAATAGTGCTAAAAAAGCAGGAAAGCGTGTAATAGCAGTAGGAACAACTTCTTGTAGAGTGCTAGAAACCGTTGCAGATAGCAATCGGAATGGTAAAAGAAATGGAGGCAGATACAGGAATTTACATCTATCCAGGATATACCTTTAAATGTATTGATGCCTTAATTACCAATTTCCACTTACCACAATCTACATTATTAATGTTAGTATCTGCTTTGGCAGGAAGAGAATATATTTTACAGGCTTATCAGGAAGCTGTAAAAGAGAAATATCGCTTTTTTAGCTTTGGAGACGCTATGTTTATAAAGTAAGTAGTAATAGGAGGAAAGAATGAAACAAGCAATTACATATGAATTGTTACACCAAGATAAAAATTCAGGAGCAAGAAGAGGAGTAATTCATACACCACATGGAGATATTCAAACTCCAGTTTTTATGCCAGTAGGAACACAAGCTACCGTAAAATCTCTTACACCAGAAGAACTAAAAGAAATAGGAGCACAAATTATTTTATCCAATACCTATCATTTATACTTAAGACCAGGACATGAACTGGTAAAAGAAGCAGGAGGATTACACCAGTTTATGCGTTGGGACCGTCCTATTTTAACAGATTGTGGAGGATTTCAAGTATTTAGTTTAAGTGACTTACGTACTATTTCGGAAGAAGGAGTAGAATTCAAATCCCACCTAGATGGTAGCAAACATTTTTTATCACCAGAAAAGGTAATGGAAATAGAAGAAGCACTAGGTGCAGATATTATTATGGCGTTTGACGAATGTGTAGAATATCCGGCAAGTTATGAATATACAAAAAATTCGATGGAACGAACAACAAGGTGGGCAAAACGATGTAAAGAAGCACATAAAACTGTAGATAAACAAGGATTATTTGGTATTATTCAGGGAGGCTTTTATAAAGACTTACGTTTGCAATCTGCAAAAGATTTAATAGCACTAGACTTTCCAGGCTATGCCATAGGAGGTATTAGTGTAGGAGAACCAAAAGAAGAATTTTTGGATATTTTACATTACACAGCACCTCTTATGCCAGAAAATAAACCACGCTATTTAATGGGTGTAGGAACACCAGATTATTTAATAGAAGCAGCTTTGGCGGGAATAGACATGTGTGACTGTGTACTACCAACCAGAATTGCCAGAAATGGAACTGCCATGACTTGGAACGGAAAAGTAGTAGTAAGGAATGCAACCTATGAAAGAGATTTTACACCATTAGACCCAGAATGCGATTGCTATACATGCAAAAATTACACAAGAGCGTATATACGTCATTTGGTGAAAACGAAAGAGATTTTAGGGGTAAGATTACTTTCTATGCATAATTTATACTTCTTGACGAAACTCATGGAAAGAGTTAGAATAGAAATAGAGCAGGATAACTTAGAAAACTTTAAAAACCAATTTTATCAAAAATATGGATATACAAAAGAATAAAAGGAGGAACTACTATGAACTTAATTGAAAATGGAGGAAACAATAAACGAGAACAACAAAAAAACAAAAGAATTGCGATGGCAATTTTAATTGTAATTGTATTTTTGGTCATCTTATGTATTGTATTATTAGTCGCAATATCTTACTTTCAATCCTTGAAATTAAAAGTTGTTATTGATGGTGCATCTACCAGTGTACCAGAAAGTACTTTTGTTATTCAAGATGATGATGTTTATGTTTCTATTAATGATTTGGCAAGTTATGTAGGCTATCAATATAACCAAGGCAGTTATAAAGAAATGAATCAAAGTCAAAATGAATGTTATGTAGAATCCATTAGCGAAGTAACAGCATTTACTTTGAATTCTAATACCATTTATAAAAAGAATTTAACAAACTCCGGAGAAGATTACGAGTATTTAACTCTTCCTAAAACGGTTATCACATATAATGGAAAAATGTATACCAACCTAGAAGGAGCAAGAACTGGATTTAATCTTTCTATTAGCTATAATCGTGAAAATAACACTGTTACTATCTATACGCTTCCTTATTTGGTAAACTACTATAATCAAAATCTATCTGCCCAAGGATATACAGTAGCTACTACTTTAAATGAACAAAAAGCTATGTTACGAAATTTATTAGTAGTAGAAGATGGCAACAGAAGAATGGGAGTTATTAACATTTCATCCAATGCTACCATTATTAATGTACGTTTTAACCGTATTCAATATTCAGAAGCTAATAATGAATTCTTTGTAACAACAACAGATGGTAAAGTAGGAATTATGTCTGTAGAAGGTGTTACTAGAATTACACCAACCTATAGTAACTTAAAAGTACTAGACCAAGACTTAAAACTATATATAGCAACATTAGATAATAAAAATGGTGTAATAGATGCGACAGGAAGAACTATTATTCCAATAGAATATGACCAAATAGGTATTGATTTAAGTTTGTTCCCAGCCGATGATATTCAAAATGGTGCTTTATTATTTGATAATTGCATTCCTGTACAAAAAGATAAAAAATGGGGATTATTTGACAGAAGAGGACAAATACTTTTACCAGTAGAACATGATAGTTTAGGATATGTTGTTAGCACTACCAAAGACAAGAGCATGAATAATTTGTTAGTTATTCCAAACTATGAAGGAATTGTTTTTGGAAAAGATAAAGAAAACCGTCAAAGAAAATATGGACTTGTTAACTCCCTTGGAGAAGTTATTATACCATGTGAACTAGACGAAATTTATTCAACTACCACAGGAAATACGACAGAATACTATATGCGTTATTTAGGACAATTAATGAATGTAACAAACTACTTACAAGAACAGGGAGCACAAAACTTTTCTTCCGAAGCAGAAGAAAATGAAAACACAAATACCATAACAAATACCACAGGAAATACGCAAAACACAGTAGGTGGAGCAAATACCAATGTAGTAGGAAATACTGTAACGAATACAAACACTACAAATACTACGAACACAGCAAACAATACTACCGGAAACGTCTCCAATAATACCACTACAACTACCTCTGGTGGAACAGTAAATAACAATGTGGTAGAAGGTAGCAATACTACCAATCTAACCTAATAGAATATCACCCAGCAAACAGATACAGGTTTGCTGGGTGATAGAATGGAGAAAAAATGGATTATATTAATTTTGGAATTACATTTCTATTAATTCTGATTATTTTTGCCTTTGCTTATCTTCCTAAAAGAAAAGAAGACAAAAAGCTAAAACAAATGCAAGACAATTTAAAAGAAGGGGATAGGGTTATTACCTATTCAGGCTTATCTGGCAAAATTACTCAAATAGAAGAAAGTGGCAGAGTAATAGTATTGCTATATCCTTCTAATATAGAAATAGGAATTGAAAAATGGGCTATTGCAGGTATAGATGAAAGAAATGATGAAAATTCTTAAAAACACTTGACAGTACTTAATTTATAGGCTTATAATAGGCATAGTAAATCATCAGGAGGTTACTTATCTAATATGAATAACAGTAATGTATATTATTCTTCTAACAATTTTAATACAATGTGTGATGAAGAATTAATTTCTCTTATTAAGAAAGGCAATGAACAAGCATTAGATTTTCTTATTCATCGATACCAAGAACTTGTTCACATGAAAGTAGGAAAATACTTTATTGTTGGCGCAGAAAAAGAAGATATTATGCAAGAAGGAATGATAGGCTTATTTAAAGCCATAAAATCCTTTGATCCAGAAAAGCAAAATTCCTTTAAAACCTTTGCTAACCTTTGTATTGAAAGACAATTAATTACTGCTATTAAAACATCCAACAGACAAAAACATATACCACTAAATTCTTATTTATCTTTAAATGCCACAGCATATGATGATGACGATGATTCTGTTGTATTAGATACATTTAATGCAAATATTATGGAAGACCCTCTTGACATGATTACAAAAAAGGAGTATTATAATAGTGTTGAAAATGCAATAGATAAAGCATTAAGCAATTTCGAAAAACAAGTCTTACAAAAATACATGCAAGGAGATAGCTATGTAAAAATAGCAGAAGACCTTGATGCACCAGTAAAATCCATTGATAACGCTATTCAACGTATTCGAAAAAAAGCAATAAAAAATATAGGACAAGAAGACCTATAAAATTACTTTAATGCACATTAAAGTAATCTATATGCTTCCGTAGCTCAGTAGGTAGAGCACAGCCATGGTAAGGCTGGGGTCGCCGGTTCGATTCCGGCCGAAAGCTCCAAAGACGTTTCTGTTCGAACTAATAGAACAGATAGATACAAATATCATTCTTTTCAGAATGGTATTTTTTTGTTGGAAAAATTCAATAAATTAAAAATTCAATAAATTTTATTGCCTCAGAAAGCCTAATGTTATGATGGTACGTCATAACTCATAGGGGGTTAGGTCTTATGACAGAGTAAAAGTCCTGTAAAAATACTATGTATATAAAAATTAAAAAAAAGAAAAATCTAATTGACTTTCACAAACATTTGTTTTATAATATATTTGAAACAAGTAAAATATTATGAGTGGAGATGATATTATTGAAAGAGATAGATAAGAACAATAAATCATTTGAAAATATAAAACATATTGATGAAAATGGAATTGAATTTTGGTATGCTAGAGAATTGATGAAAGTTTTAAGTTATAAGGATTGGAGATATTTTGATGCAGTAATTAAAAAAGCAAGGATAGCTTGTCAAAACTCTGAAATTACTGACATTGACCATTTCGTTGTTGACAACAAAATGGTAGAAATAGGTTCTGGTGCGAAAAGAGAACAAAAGGATTATAAATTAACACGATATGCTTGCTACCTTATAGCTCAAAATGCAAATCCAAGATTAAAAATTGTAGCTCTAGCTCAAACATATTTTGCAGTTCAAACTAGAAAACAAGAAATTAGTGAAAAAGAATATAGTATGCTAACAGAAGATGAGAAAAGATTTTATCAAAGAGATTTGACAAGAAAAGGAAATTACTCACTTAATCAAACCGCTAAAAATGCAGGAGTTAAAAATTTTGACAAATTTCATAATGCTGGGTATAAAGGATTATACAATGGAGAAACAGCTGATGATATTGCCAAAAGAAAAGGATTAAGATACAGAGAAGATATTCTTGATAATATGGGAAGTGATGAGCTTATAGCAAATTTATTTAGAATTTCTCAAACAGAACAAAGATTAAAAAGAGATAAAGTTGATACTGAAAAGAGAGCTTGTGATACTCATAATAAAATTGGAAAAATAGTTAGAAAAGCAATTAAAGAAGCTGGACGGAACTATGCCAGAAAATTTACCTACTCCTAAAAAGAGCTTAAAACAGATTGAAAAAGAAAAAAGTAAACAACTAAAAGATAAAAATATGTAGTAGATTATATTACTAAACTTCAAGTAATGAACACATGTAGCAATGGTTCCACAATGTGGAACTTATATAATAAAATAATAATCTGAATTTTGATAGTTTTAAACAATCATATACATACATGGATAATAAAAATGTAGAACCAACATAATTATCTGATATAAGGAAGGCAATTGCACAAAGTACAATTGCCTTGTCTTTATCAGATTAAACCTTCGTCTATAAAAAATGGACACATTTTATCTGAGGTTTTACTGATATTACATTCTCCAGGACACAAAAGATTGGACACCATACGACAAGTATTATCACATTTCCATGTTTCGGGGATAGTGTCATCCTGTCGAAAAGCAAATGACATTAATGTCTTTACAGCATCTATAAATTCATCAGTCGTTATCTAACTCTTTCCGTTTCATATGCATTCCTCCTGATTGCTTTGATAGAGTTAAAGGTTAACTAAAAAAAGTCATATTGACTATGATTGGAATTATAGCATATTTCTAAACAAGGTACAAGATATACATAAAATTATTAAATTACAAAATAGGAAGCTTTTTCGATAAATTTATTACAATTTACAAAAAATATGATATAATTTAATAAATTGATTGATATTTGTATCAATCGTTAAGAGATAAAAAGTTATAAATAACTACGACGTTTGCTCCAAAGAAAAAAAGAAAAATAAGGGGGAATTGTATATGAATAAAAAAGTTAAAATTTTAATTATTGTTGTGTTTTTAATCATTGTATCCGTCGTTGGAGCAATTGTAATAAACAAATATGGTGGAAAAACAGCTACAAGATTGCAACAAGTAGAAGGGATTACAATTGTTCCAACAATGAGAGATACAATAACGGCAGATAGCAGTTGGTGTGGGACATTTCAATTAATATGGAATGACATGAAAAATGATGTGGTAAAGGGAGATATTGTATTTACACCACAAGAAAAAATGGCAGACAATCTTAATAAAGAAGAATTTACACAAGATATGCTTTCAGAAGATTACTATTTTAAAATATATGGACCAAAGTCGCTTGAACTAAAAGAACAGATAGAAAATGGAATAAAGGAAAAATTTAATCAACAAAGTGATATTTTAGAAGACTTTGGTTGGTCTGAGAGTGAATTAAACGATTCAAACAATACCAATCCAGGAAGATATTTTTTCTATGCCATGCTATATAAAAAATTTGAATTTTTGAAAGAATTTGATAAACTAGAAAACGGAAAATTCGGAGACAAATATAATGATGTTGAATATTTTGGAATAGATAAACATACAGACGATTCTACTGGTGACCAAATTGATGTGTTATATTATAACTCAAAAGATGATTTCGCAATGATAGTAAATACAAAAACGGATGATGAAGTCATTTTTTGCAAAAGCCCTCAAGGAGTGACATTTAATGAAATATATGAAAATATGAATGAAGAATCAAAAAAATATACAGGAAGTAAAAGTTTCAAAGATATAGATGAATTTAAAGCACCTAAATTAACATTTAATGAAAAAAAAGAGTATACAGAATTACAAAACAAAGAATTTAAAACAGCTGATGCTACTTATCCTACTGCAGAAATTGAAAAAGCTATACAAACAATAAAATTTTCAATAGATGAAAAAGGTGGAGAAATAAAAAGCGAGTCCGGTATAGGTATGCAATATATGGGAAGTGCAGCTGAAACAAAACCTAAAAAAGATAAACCTAGATATTTTTATGTAGACGATACATTTACCATATTTTTAAGAGAGAAAGGTAAAAGTTTACCCTACTTTGCTGGAAGAATTGAAAATATAAATAAATTTCAGTAGATTATAACTTAATAGAAAGCCATCTAGAAAAAAACAATATATCTAGGTGGCTTTCTAATATATCATTTTGTAACATAAAAGTAATATATATTTTTCGAAAATATATTTACTTTTCCATCAAGATTCGATACAATATACCTAGAAAAAATAAAAGAGAAATACAAAGGAAGATACCAGAAAGGGGTAAGTATTCATGAAAATTTTGATGCTAACGTGGGAATATCCACCAAGAATTGTAGGGGGAATTGCAAGAGTAGTGCATGATTTGTCCAAGAGACTTATTAAAGATGGACATGAGGTTACAGTAGTAACTTACAAAGAGGGAGATTTACCAGACTACGAAAACGATAAAGGTGTAAAAGTATATCGTGTAAATAATTACATGATTAATCCAAATAACTTTATTGATTGGATTATGCAACTTAACTTTAATCTAGTAGCAAAAGCAACAGAAATCATACAAAAGGAGGGACCTTTTGATGTAATTCATGCACATGATTGGTTAGTGGCGTATGCTGCTAAAACATTAAAAAATGCATTTGATATTCCTATTGTGGCTACGATTCATGCAACAGAGGCTGGTAGAAATTCTGGTATACATGATGAAACACAAAGATATATTAATGATACAGAATGGATGCTTACTTATGAAGCAACAGAAGTAATTGTAAATAGTAATTTCATGAAAGGACATATCCAAGGACTTTTTGGATTGCCATTTGAAAAAATAAGTGTTGTACCAAATGGAGTAAACTTAACTTTGTTTAATGGAGTAGAAAGAGATTACGATTTTAGAAGACAGTATGCCATGGACAATGAAAAAATCATTCTATTTATGGGAAGATTAGTATACGAAAAAGGAGTGCAACATTTAATTTCTGCTATGCCTAAAATTTTAAATGGATACCATGATGCTAAACTTGTTATTGCTGGAAAAGGTGGAATGCTAGAGGAATTAAAGAGCCAAGCAAATGCTATGGGATTAGGTAATAAAGTATATTTTACAGGATACTTAAATGCTAAGCAAGTTCCTAAAATGTATAAAGCAAGTGATGTGGCAGTGTTCCCAAGTACCTACGAACCATTTGGAATTGTAGCACTTGAGGGAATGCTTTCTGGAACTCCAACAGTAGTATCAGATGCAGGAGGCTTAAACGAAATTATTACCCATGGTGTAGATGGTATGAAATCCTATGCAGGAAATCCAAATTCTATTGCAGACTCTATCTTAGCACTATTATACGATCAAAAATTATGTGATAATATATCTAAAAAAGCGAAGGCAAAAGTAAGAGAAGAATATAACTGGAACAAAATTGCACAAGATACCCACTTTATTTATCAAAAAGCAATTTGTCAGACAATGGCAGAAAGACAAGCAAAACAAATTGAACAAGAAAAAGCAAAGAAAACAAAAGAAGCTAAAAATAATGAAAATGAAATTACAAAATTACTATCATTCAAAAAACGCCATGCTTATGCATAGCAAAAAGAGGATTACCTACCAAAAGCAGGAATCCTCTTTCTAAGAAATCAGAAAGGAAAGAAAGAATATGAACGTATATGATACTGCAAACAAACTAGCAGAAGAATTAAAAAAAGCACCAGAATATTTAGAATTTAAAAAAGCAAAAGAAAAAGTAAATCAAAATCCAGAAGAGAAAAAAAGAATAGAAGAGTTTGAAAAATTACGTTATGAAGCACAAGTTCTTTCTATACAAAAAGGCGAACAAGATACTGAAAAAATGAAAAAGTTACAAGAATTATACCAAATGTTACTAGAAAATCCAGATATGAAGGAATATTTTGACTTAGAAGTAAGATTTAATGTGTTACTTGCAGATGTTAATAAAATCATTGGAGAAGCTGTAAAAGACGTATTACAATAACAATAAAGGATGGAAGAAAAATGGAATATGTTATTATTCTTATTTTGGCTATTTCACTTTTGCTAATTTTAGGAATATTATCCTATACCAAAGTAAGAGATATTAAAGCACTAGCGGAAAAAGAAGAACTAAATACTTTATCAAAAAATTTTCCAGATAATATAGAAATAGCAAAAGAAATATTAGCAAAGTTAAATAATACAGGAGTAGCCATTGAAGAGGACAAACAAGCCCAAGCTAGCTTGTATATTGCTGTAACTAATAAAATTATTATTGCATCTCGGGAAAAATACTTTTGCTAGAGTACAAACCATAGCACATGAATGTTTACATTCGGTGCAAGATAGAAAAATGCTACTATTTAATTTTGTATATTCTAATATATATCTTCTTAGTTTTATTGTATTAGCAGTATTGCTAGCATTAGGAGTAATACCAAATGGTGTACTTGCTATCTTATGTTTTACTTTTTTATCCTTAGTATATTACTTTGTACGTAGCTACCTAGAAATGGACGCCATGACAAAAGCAAAATATCTAGCAAAAGAATATATGCAAGAAAAAGAAGTAACCACTAAGGAAAATATAGAAAAACTAGTAGAAGCCTATGAACAAATTAATAAAATTGGAATTCCATATACTATTTATAAACTGTTTTCCAATTGCATGGTAAAAATCATTTTACTTGCAGGAATTTGTTTGATAAGAACTATGATATAAAAACATGCTAATGTATAATGCAAAGGAACCAGTTCATTTGAGCTGGTTCCTTTTAAATGGCAAATTTACATAAAAAGCAATAATAACCAAAAACTTTGCGGTTTTCTATTTCCAATTTGACGGTTTTGTTATATAATAGTAGGTAAATTGGAATATTAGGAGAAAAGCATGATAAAGAAATGGGAAGTAAAGAATAAAAGTAATGTAGATAAAAGAAAATTACAAGAAAAAATACAAAAGGATTTTGGACTTAGTAATCTTCTTTCTCAAATTCTAGTAAATAGAGGGATAGAGACAGAAGAAGAAATACGTGTATTTTTAAATCCTACGCGCTCTGATTTTCATGACCCTTTTTTAATGCCAGATATGGATAAAGCAGTAGAACGTATTTTACAAGCAATTCATCAAAAAGAAAAAATTATTATTTATGGGGATTATGATGTTGATGGTATTACTAGCATAACGGTTTTAAAGCAGTTTCTAGAAGAAAGAGGAGTAGAGGTTTCTTCCTATATTCCAAACCGTTTAGAAGAAGGATATGGTTTAAACAAAAAGGCAGTTGAATGGATTGCTAGCCAAGGATTTGACTTAATGATAACCGTAGATTGCGGTATTTCTGGTATAGAAGAAGTGGAATATGCAAGTAGTCTTGGAATAGAAACAGTAATTACCGACCACCATGAACCATTAGACATTCTGCCAAATGCGGTTGCAGTAGTAGACCCTAAAATCCAAACAAGTATGTATCCATTTAGAGGCTTAGCAGGTGTAGGGGTAGTTTTCAAAACGATACAAGCTATTGGCAAAAAGCTACAATTACCGGAAAAAGAATATTTAAAATATCTAGACATTGTATGTATTGGTACTATTTCTGATATTGTACCATTAGTAGATGAAAATAGAGTGATTACCAAATTAGGGCTAAAATTAGTAGAAAGAACGCAAAATATAGGACTAAAAGAATTAATAGAAGCATCTGGATATCGTAAAATAGATTCTACTATGGTTTCTTTTGGAATTGCACCTAGAATTAATGCTTGTGGCAGAATGGGACAGGAGCAAGAGGCATTACAATTATTTTTGACAAAAGATAGAAAAGAAGCAAAACAAATAACAGAAAAGCTAAACGAGTATAACAAACAAAGACAAACCATAGAAAAAGAAATTTTAGAAGAAGCCATACAAAAAGTAGAACAAGAACCAAAAAGTCCTTGTATTGTTCTAGGAGACGAAAAATGGCATCATGGTGTTATTGGTATTGTGTCTTCTAAAATTACAGATTTGTATTTTAAACCAAGTATTTTAGTTTGCTTTGAAGAAAATATAGGTAAAGGTTCTGGTAGAAGTATTCCTGGTTTTGATTTACACGAAGCATTAGGAAAATGTAGTAATTACCTAGAAAAATACGGCGGACACGAAATGGCAGTAGGTGTTACTTTAAAAAAAGAAAATTTTATCTCATTTAAAAAAGCATTTGAAACCGTTGTAAACGAAAGTCATATAGAAAACTTGATGCCGGTTATCGCCATAGAAGAACAAATAGATTTAAAAGAAATTACCATTGGTATGGTAAAAGAACTAAACTTATTAGAACCATTTGGAGAAGCTAACAAAATGCCTATTTTTATGTTTCATAATTTAAAAATAGATTCTATTCGTTCGTTATCCGAAGGAAAACATTTAAAATTAACCTTAAAAGATGACCATTTATTAGTAGGAGCTATTGGCTTTAATATGGGACATCTAGCAGAAGAATATTTAATTGGCGACCGTGTAGATGTTGCAGGAATATTAGAAATTAATTCTTTTAATGGAATGGATAGTATCCAAATAAATATCAAAGATATGCGAAAGACTTACTAAGTAATAAAGTAAATGTAAGGAGAGTGAAACTATGTCCGAAAACAAAGAAGTAAAAATAGAAGATGTCATAGAACGCATGAAAAAATTTAATCCTAATTCGAATAGTGAACTTATTATGCGTGCTTATCAGTTTGCTAAAGCACATCATGGAGACCAATGCAGAAAATCTGGAGAGCCATATATTATCCATCCATTGCAAGTAGCTTATATTTTAGCAGATTTGGAGCTAGACGATAGTACGGTATGTGCAGCACTATTACATGATGTTGTAGAAGATACCGATGTAACCATGGAAGATTTAAGCAAAGAATTTGGGAAAGAAATTGCAGAATTAGTAGATGGTGTAACAAAATTAGGTAAATTGCAATATACTTCTCAAGAAGAGCAACAAGTAGAAGATTACCGCAAAATGTTTTTGGCAATGGGAAAAGATATTCGTGTTATTTTAATTAAACTAGCAGATAGACTCCATAATATGAGAACTTTAAAATTTCTTTCTCGTGATAGACAAATTGCTAATGCTAAAGAAACACTAGACCTTTATGCACCACTGGCCAACAGATTAGGTGTATATTCTCTAAAATGGGAATTGGAAGATTTAGCGTTCCGTTATTTGTATCCAGAAGAATTTTACGAAATTGTAGAAGGCATTAACAAAAAACGAGAAGAGCGTTTGCGTTTTATTGAAATGATTATGGATGAAATTCGCGTAGAATTAAAAAAACAAGGCATTGAGGCAGAAGTAACCGGTAGAGCAAAGCATTTGTATAGTATCTACCGTAAAATGAAACGAGACAATAAAACATTAGACCAAATTTACGATTTATTTGCACTACGTATTTTAGTAAACTCTGTAAAGGACTGCTATGCAGCATTAGGAATTGTACATGAATTATATAATCCAATACCAGGTAGATTTAAAGACTATATTGCAGTACCAAAACCAAATATGTATCAATCTATTCATACTACTTTATTAGGACCAAAAGGAACACCATTTGAAGTACAAATTCGTACTTGGGATATGCATCGTGTTGCAGAATATGGTATTGCAGCACATTGGGCATATAAAGAAGCGTGTAAGGATAAAAAATCCAATGTAAAGGTAACAGAAGATAAGCTAGCATGGCTTAGAGAAACTCTAGAATGGCAAAAAGATACACAAAATCCACAAGAGTTTTTAAATACATTAAAAACGGAACTGTTTGAAGATGAGGTGTATGTATTTACTCCAAAAGGAACCATTATTGTACTTCCTAGAGGTGCAACACCAATTGACTTTGCCTACAGAATTCACGCAGACATTGGAAACCACATGGTGGGATGCAAAATCAATAACAAAATGATGCCAATTATCACGCCACTTCGTAGTGGTAATATTGTAGAAATTTTAACATCGGACAATTCGAAAGGACCAAGCAGAGATTGGCTTAAATTTGTAAAAAGTAGTACAGCAAAAACACGTATTAACCAATGGTTTAAGAAAGAACAACGAGCAGAAAACATTGAAAGAGGAAAAGACATTATCGAAAGAGAACTAAAAAAATTAGGAATCTCTCATGATGTATTATTTAAAAATGAATATGTACAAGTGGCATTAGATAGATATAAATTTGCAAGTTTAGACGATATGTATGCAAGCATTGGATTTGGTGGGATATCCGCAGTAAAAGTAATTACAAGAATGTTAGAAGAATACAGAAAAGACAATAAAGAAGTAGATTTAGAGAAAAAAATAGAAGAACTAGCAAAGGATAAAACACCAATCTATAAACCTTCTCAAACAGGTGTTATTGTAAAAGGAATTGATAACTGCCTAGTAAAACTTTCTCGTTGTTGCAATCCAGTACCAGGAGATGATATTATAGGGTACATTACCAAAGGAAGAGGTGTATCTGTCCATCGTACCGATTGTATTAATGTAAAAGAACTATTAAAAGAGCCAGAAAAAATGATTGATGTATACTGGCATACACAAAAAGAAGTTGCTTATAATGTAGATATTGTTATTCTAGCTAATGATAGAGCAGGATTACTTGCCGACATTGTGCAAACGGTAAATGCTACCAAAGTAAAATTAGTGGCAGTAACCTCCAAAGCTAATAAAGAAAAAATAGCTACCACAGAACTAACAGTAGAAGTACAAAATATAGAGGAATTAAACACAGTACTAAAGGCTCTACGTAAAATAGATAGTGTCTATGAAGTAACAAGAAAAAAATAAAAAGAAGAGGGAAACTATGATATTAAAAGTTCTAAAGATAAACACTAATATGGGAGAACCAACCAATTGCTACCTTATTCAAGACGAAAAAACGAAAGAAGCAATGGTAATTGACCCAGCAGGAGAAGCGGATAAAATATTAGAAATGCTTACTATTTTAGAAGCAAAACTAAAATACATTTATCTTACCCATTGCCACGGAGACCATATTGGTGGTGTAAAAGAAGTAAAAGAAAAAATGGGTGGAAAAGTATTAATTCATCGTATGGATGCAGAAGGATTAAAAGACAGAAACATTACCTTAACAGACTACATAGGCATGCATCAAGTAGAGTTAGAAGCGGATTCAAGAGTAGATGATGGAGATCTTATTCATATAGGAGAAATAGAATTTACCGTAATACATACACCAGGACATACCAAAGGAAGCACCTGCCTATACTGTAAACAAGAAAAAATGCTGTTTTCCGGAGATACTATTTTTCATGGTACATGGGGTAGAACGGATTTACCAACAGGAAGTTTTGAAGAGATGATTCATTCTATTTCCTATAAATTAATGGTACTGCCTGATGATGTTATTATTTACCCAGGACATGGAAAATCCACCATGGTAAGAGAAGAAGAACCTATTTATTTAGAATTAGGTCCAAGAAAATTATAAGGGGGAAAAGAGATGGAAGAAAAAAGACAAATTACCAAACCAAGAACTTTATCTGGTTTTATGGAGTTATTACCAGATAAACAAATTATTTTTAATCAAATGGTAGACAAAATTAGAGCTACCTACGAAAAATTTGGCTTTTTACCACTAGATACTCCAGTAATGGAGCTATCTGAGGTATTACTTGCAAAAGCAGGTGGAGAAACAGAAAAACAAATTTACCGTTTTACCAAAGGGGATACAGATTTATCCTTACGTTTTGACTTAACTGTACCACTTGCAAAATACGTAGCAATGAACCAAAACGAATTAAGTTTTCCATTTAGACGTTATCAAATAGGAAAAGTATATCGTGGAGAAAGAGCACAAGCCGGAAGATTTCGTGAGTTTTATCAATGTGATATTGATATTATTGGAGATGGAGAGCTAAGCTTAGCACATGATGCCGAAATTCCTAGTATTATCTATGAAGTATTTCGCTCTTTAGGTTTAGGTGATTTTACTATTTGCATTAACAACCGTAAATTATTAAACGGACTTTTTGAAAGCCTTTCTTTATCCGATAAAGCAACAGACATTATGCGTATTATTGATAAAATTGAGAAAATTGGGAAAGAAGCAGTAATAGAAGAATTTCAAGACCTACAAATGAGTGAGGAAGCAATTACAACGATATTAGATTTTATGCAAATAAAAGGAACCGTACCAGAAGTATTAGAAAAATTAAATAATTTACCATTAGAATCTGAAACTTTTAAACAAGGTCTATATGAATTAACAGAAGTAGTAAAATACCTTCGCATTTTTGGAATACCAGAGGCAAACTATAAAATAGATTTAACGATTGCAAGAGGATTAGACTACTATACTGGAACCGTATATGAAACTTTCTTAAATGATTACAGACAAATTGGAAGCATTTGTTCTGGTGGTAGATACGAAAACCTAGCAGAATATTATACAAATCAAAAATTACCAGGAGTAGGAATTTCAATTGGACTTACCAGACTATTCTATAAACTAAATGAACTAGGACTATTAAAGAAAACGGAAGAATCTATTGCAAAAGTATTGTTACTCCCTGCATCTCCAAACGAAATAGAAAAATGCTTTGAAATTGCGACCATACTACGTAACCAAGACATAAAAACAGAAGTATACCTAAACGATAAAAAATTAAAAGCAAAATTCAAATATGCAGACAAATTAAAAGTGCCATATACTATTGTAATAGGAGAAGAAGAGGTAGCAAGTGGTAAAGTAACACTAAAAAATATGCAAACAGGAGAACAACAAAAACTTACCGTAGAGCAAGTAATTGCAGAGGTAACAAAGAAATAAAAGAAGCCCATGTATTTTAACATATTTTCAAAAGAACAGGAATATATATACTATATAGCTTAGATGGACAAAGGAGAAAATATGTTAAATATTGCGGTCGTGAATATAAAAGATTTAATAAAATATCTAGTAAGCGTAGTAATAATTGTTATTGTTATTTTTGGTCTTACTAGATTTTTTAATGAAAAAAAGGAAGAAGAGGAAATTGCATTAAGTGTAGAAAAGGTAAAAGAAGAAACAGAACACTCTATGAAGGAACCCTATTATTTTTGCTTAGATAGTACTATTCCAGGAATAAAAGCAGTGCATGAAAAAAATAAGCAAATTGCACAAGATGAAGCTATTATAGAAAAAGAAAAATCACCTTTATTAAAAATGCTAACACTAGGGCTTGCTATGACAGAACAGGTAACAGAAGCGGAAAACACTGCTACAGAAGAAAGTGCAGAAGAAACGCCTACGCAAGAAGAAGAACCGGTGCAAGAAAGTGAAGAAGAAACAACCGTAGTACAAGAAGCACAAACAGGTTTACCAACAGAAGTAGTAACAGAAAACAACACGGCAAACAATAAATATACCATGACTTGCTATGGAGTAAACATTAAAAATGAATCTGATAACACCATCACAGAAGATATGCTAGATTTAAATATAGAAGTAAACAAAAATAAAGTTTTACTATTTCATACGCATACGTGTGAAAGCTATACACCAAGTCCAGGATACGAATACCAAGCATCACGGAACATTTCGTACCATTGATTTAAACTATTCTGTTGCAAGAAATGGAACCGTATTAAAAGAATACTTAGAAGCACATGGAAGAGAAGTAATACATAACACCAATTATCATGACTACCCTGCTTATAACGGTTCTTATGACCGTTCCTATACCTCTGTAGAAAACGAATTACAAGCAAATCCAGATATAGATATTATACTCGACTTACACCGTGATGCAGTAGGAGACAACACCTATGCACCTAAAGTAAAAATAGGAGACGAATATGCAGCACAATTAATGTTTGTTATAGGAACCAATGGAGGAGGCTTATACCATCCAAACTGGACCCAAAACTTAAGCTTTGCTGTAAAAGTAGTACAAAAAGCAAACGAACTATACCCGGGCCTATTTAAACCCATCATGGTACGAAACTCTAGATATAATCAAAATTTAGGAAAAGCCGCAAGCATCATAGAAGTAGGCGCTACCGGTAACACCTTAGAAGAAACAATAAACAGCATGAAATATTTAGCAAAAGTGTTAGATGAGGTACTGCAGTAAGTTAGTTTAATGGTATTGGAGTATATGTTCTAAATGATAGCTTTAGAAGCAAAAAATCCAATTGAATTTTTGGATAGAAAAAGTGAAAGATAAGAAAATAAAAAATCGACAGTGTAAAATAAAGTGTGTAAGTTAAAGGTACCAAAACTTATGCACTTTACTTTTTTATACAAAAAAATATATAATGAATTAAATGGAGGAAACAAATGGGAAGAATTAAAAGAGATCCAAAAAGTGTAGCTCTAGCACAAGCAATATTAGAGCAATATAAGCCAGAAACAAAAGAAGATGTTCAAGATGCAATGAAAGACATATTGGGTCCAATTTTTGAAGCAATGTTACAAGGAGAAATGAATGCACATCTAGGATATAAGAGTAATAATCACGACTACAAAGAAACAGACAATAGACGAAATGGTTACTCAAGTAAAACATTAAAAACTACTTATGGAGAAATTCCAATAAATGTTCCAAGAGATAGATAAGCAACATTTGAGCCTGAAGCAATCCCTAAGAGAACTAGAGATGTATCAGGCATAGAAGATAAAGTATTATCAATGTATGCCAAAGGTATGAGTCAAAGAGATATAGCATCAACCATAGAAGATATATATGGATTTAATATTTCAGCAGAAACAGTATCAGAAATAACAGACAGTGTATTAACTCAAGTAGAAGAATGGCAAAATAGACCATTAAAAAAATTCTATACATTTTTGTTTGTAGATTGCATGTATGTTTCAATAAAAAAAGAATATGAAACTAAGAATTATGCTGTATATACAATATTAGGTTATGATGTAGATGGAGTAAAAGATATACTAGGAATATGGCTAAACGAATCAGAAAGCAAACATAATTGGATGCAAATATTTGATGAAATAAAAGCTAGAGGAGTAGAAGATATATTATTCATATCAATGGATGGAGTATCAGGGCTAGAAGAAGGAGCAAAAGCAATATTCAAAGATGTAGTAGTTCAAAGATGTATAGTACATTTAATAAGAAACTCAATAAAATATGTACCAAGTAAAAGCTACAAAGCATTTACAGCACAATTAAAGAAAATATATGGAGCTACTAGTTTAAAAGCAGCTGAAGCCGAATTTGAAAGATTTAAGCAAACATGGAAAGAATATCCTGGAGCAGTTGAAGTATGGACAAGAAATTGGCAACACGTTGAGCAACTATTTAATTATGGAAGTGCAGTACGAAAAGTAATGTATACAACAAATGCAATAGAGAGTGTAAATTCTAGTTTTAGAAAGGTTACAAAAAGAGGTTCATTTCCAAATGAAAATGCATTATTTAAATTACTGTATTTACGTGTAACAGTGTTATATAAAAAATGGAATGACAGACCAATATCAAACTGGGCAATGGTAAGAAATCAATTATCAATAGACTCTGGAATGCAAAAAAGAATAATGAAATATGAAAATAATTAGAAAGGCGGTAAAATATATGAAAACCCTTACATATATCAATAACTTAAGAAATAGCTTTATTAGAATAACCAAAGAACAAGAAAAGGCAATTATAGAATATTGGGGCAATAATATACCAAGCTATGAACTTACCGAGCAAGATATATGGGAGCAAACAAGGAAAGTCATAATGAACGCCTAATTCAGATTATTAAACATATTATGCTATATTATGTCAATCTTATAAAAATTGACTATTATTAAAAGAACCCTAAAAATACTAATTTTTAAAATTTATATTTTACAAAAGAAAAATACTCGATGATTAAGAAATTTGATCATCGAGTAAAAAAATTACACATTTTACTTGACAAAGTCAAAAAATCTTAAATAAACAAGGAAGTAGTTTGTTATAAGGCTTACTTCCTTAATATTTTATGAGTATACTGTTTTCTTATCTTTATTTTAATTTTAAATTCTTATCCTTATCCTTATCCTTATTCTTATCCTTATCCATTTTTTCTAGCCTACGAATACTAGTATTATTTTTTAATAATTCTAATTGCTTTTTGGCTGTATTATTCAATTTTACAATCCTTTCACTTTGAGAAATTCCACTTGTTATCATGTCAGCATTTAAATTTTCAAGATTAGCTAAAACAACCAAATGTAAAATATCTGTGTAATCTCGAATATTACCATCTAAATTAGGGTTTTCATCTCTCCATTCTTTTGCTGTCATTCCAAATAGAGCTACATTTAAAACATCAGCCTCATTTGCATATACATATTGTTTTTGTTTCTCAGTTAGATTTGGAACAATAAATTCTTTTATACTATCTGTATGGATAATATAATTAGTTTTTGATAATTCCCTTTTTACAGACCATTCAATCTTATTTTGATATCCTTCATTAATTTTTAATCGCTCAAATTCTGTTATTAAGTATAGCTTGAATTCTGGACTAAGCCAACTTGCAAACTCAAAAGCAATATCTGGATGTGCAAATGTTCCAATACTGTATCTACCACCTTTTGCAATAATCCCAATACTATTTGTTCTTTTTATCCATTGAGTAGGAGACATAGCAAATGAATTTTTCCCATATTCAGTTTTAATTTGGTCGAATTCGACCAAATTAAAATTAGAATTATGCAATTGTTCCCAAAGTCCTATATAATCAATGGTGCTAACCCTCCTCAACCAGTTTTTTACTGTAAAAGAAGGATCACTTGAATTTTGATATTTTGCTAAATCAGTTAATGATATAAAATCCGTTCTATCAATTCTCATAACACTGATAGGAGTGTTTTTTACTACTATTTCTGTTTTTATAGTTTCATTTTTCATTAATAACTATCACTTCCAATCTCTGTAAATATTGAATATATTTTAAAACAATTGTTTGCAAAAGTCAAGCGAATTTTCAAATATAAATAAATTTTCGGATATACAATAAAAATTAAAAAATAAAAAAGATTGACAGGAAATAGCATAGTAGTATAAAATAAAACAAAAAACAAATGAATAGGTGAAAAAATGGATAGAACAAAAAACGCGAAAAGCCTTGAGGCTGTAACACACACACACACACACACACACCATAATTTTAGAAAAATAAAAACACAGAATGACTGTGTCTATTTGAGATATCAAGATGGACTATGGGAAATAGTCTGTCTTTTTTGCATGTTTAATACAAGTTAACATTTTTGCTTTTGTGAAAATATTAATACCATTTAAGGAGGAAAAAATGAAAGAACAAGGTATAACATTGGTAACATTAACAATAACAGTAATAGTATTAATAATTTTAGCAGGAGTAACCCTAAGTACGTTAGTTGGAGAAGAGGGGATTATAACTAAGACTTTAGAAGCAAAACAAAACATGACAAATGCAACTGCAGAAGAAGATAGTTTGATAAAGAATTTACTTAATGAGATAAAAGGAACGGAAGGAGGAAATATTGATGGAGGTGACCCTGAACAACCAGTGACAGAGATAAGTTTTGGTGAAGTAATATGGGAGAATGGAAAAGCAAAAATAACAATACAAAGTAGCAAAGGTCAAAACATTCAATATCAAATAAATGAAACCAGTGGAGAGTGGATAGAAATAGTAAGTGGAGGAACAATAGAGAATCTGCAACATGGAGATATTATTTATGCAAGTCTAACAGGCGAAGAAGGTTCAAGCGGAATAACTACGAAGAAAATAGAAGACACGATAGCACCTAGAGTAGAAGTAGAAGTAGGAGAAATCACTGCAAGAAGTATAGAAGTAAACGTAACTGCAACCGAAGAAGAAAGTGGACTAAAAGAAGTAGAAACATATGAGTATTATATAGGAGAAGTTATAGCTGGTAAATCAGTAAATAATAGTTATATATATAATGATTTAGAAACAGAAAAAGAATATAATTTAATTGTAAAAGTACAAGATAAGGCTGGAAATATAGGGGAAAATAGTATAATTGCTAAAACAGGAACTGGAGCAATAATAACTAGTCCGTTAAAAGAAGGAGACTATGTATGGTATAATGATGCAAAAGGAAAACAAAGAAAATGTATAGTTTTATATGGAGGAGAAAATGAAAATTATAGCCGTTATGGTTTGCAAATAATTACTACTGATATAGTAGAAAATATTGTATTAGGATCAGAAAGTACAGTATCAAGCGATGAAGACTTCTATATAGGAAGAATGGTATATAACAATCTAATTAGTACATTAAATACTAAGGCAGAGGAATATAGAAATAAAGAAGATGGCATTGCGATAAAAGCTAGATCTGTAGGAAGTTTACCAGATAATCCAGAATCAGAAGGAGGATATTACAGTAATACAGAATATTGGTTTGATGATTATAATGGGACTTTCAAATCCGGAGATGTGAATTATATAAGTGATTGGAATCAAATGGAAAAATTGGGAATACAAAAAATAGAAGGAGAGTATTATTACCTTGCTTCTAGAATAGTAACTTTAGAAGATAAAGAAATTAGTTTTGGACCACGTATAGTAAGTTTAAATGGTACTATATATGATTTCTATAATTTTTGTAGAATTTATGTTCTTACAAATTCTTATACTAGTGCTTCTCAATTAGACTATGGCTGTAGGGCAGTGTTTTATTTAAACCCTAGTGTTAAAATAGTGAATGGAGATGGAAGTATAGATAATCCATATACATTATCATTATAGTATGATAGAAAAACAAAAAAATTTATGTTGCATCTTTCTAAAAATTAGTATACAATTACCAAAAAGGATAGAAAGTGAGGAAACAAAAGAATGAATAATGTGAAATTGGATTATAGTAATTCTGGTATAAAAGAAAAAGAAATGATGACTTATGCCAAACAAGTGGCAGAGATTCATAAAAGGTTAGAGGCAGAAGCGGAAAACGAAGATGCTTTTTTAGGATGGCTTAGGCTTCCTACTAATTATGATAAAACAGAATTTTCTAGGATAAAAAAAGCAGCAAAGAGGATTATAAAAACTTCAGATGTTCTTTTGGTAATTGGTATTGGTGGTTCTTATTTAGGAGCTAGAGCCGTTATTGAGGCATTAACCCATACATTTTCCAATAGTTTGTCAAAAGATAAGCGTAAATTCCCACAAATAGTATATGTAGGCAATAACCTAAACCCAAATTACATCAATGATGTTATTGACTATATAGGAGATAAAGAGGTTTCTATTAATGTAATTTCCAAATCTGGAACTACAACAGAACCAGCCATTGCCTTTCGTATTTTTAGAGAATTTTTAGAAAATAAATATGGTTTAGAAGAAGCTAGAAAACGTATTTATGTTACAACCGACAAAGAAAAAGGTGCATTAAAAAAATTAGCAACAGAAGAAAAATACGAGACCTTTGTTATTCCAGACAATGTTGGCGGAAGATATTCTGTTTTAACAGCAGTAGGACTTCTTCCTATTGCTACTGCTGGATTAAACATTGATAAACTAATGGACGGAGCAAGATTTGCACAAGAAAAATATAGTGATGAAAATGTAAAATATAATGACTGCTATAAATATGCTGTTCTTCGTAACATGTTATATGAAAAAGAGAAAAATATAGAATTACTTGTTACCTATGAACCAAAACTACATTACTTCTTAGAGTGGTGGAAACAGCTTTTTGGCGAAAGCGAAGGAAAAGACCTAAAAGGAATTTATCCATCTTCAGCAGAATTTACTACGGATTTACACTCTCTTGGTCAATATATACAAGAAGGAAGACGTAATTTACTAGAAACAGTACTACAAATTAAAAAAACAAATAGTAATCTAACAATCCCACTAGACGAAGACGACCTAGATGGACTAAATTACTTAGCAGGAAAAGATTTAGACTATGTTAACAAAAAAGCAATGGAAGGAACCATAGAAGCCCACGTATCCGGCGAAGTTCCTAATATCCTAATCCAAGTAGATGCCCTAAACGAAGAAGGAATAGGCCACCTAATTTACTTCTTCGAAAAAGCATGTGCTATGTCTGGCAACCTACTAGGAGTAAACCCATTTGACCAACCAGGAGTAGAAAAATACAAGAAAAACATGTTCCGTTTACTAGGTAAACCAGGGTATGAGGGAAAAGGAAAATAGTAGAGTTATAAAGCAAGAAGTATCAAAAACGTGAAATATTGTTGTTATATATTGCTATATATTGCTATATATCATAAAGTATGGTATATAGTATATATATTAATAATAAAGGAGATGTTTATATATTATGGCACTAATTAAATGTAGTGAATGTGGAAAGGAAGTAAGCGACAAGGCTAGTAATTGTCCAAATTGTGGAGCTCCAATCAAAGAAGATGAAATCCAAAAAGAAGTAAAAGCAGGAATAAGGGTAACTAAGAAACTAGCCATAATTCTTATAGCTATTTTATCTATAATTATTATATGTGCTTTTATATTTGGTTATTTTATACCAGCGCATACATATCATGTAAAAAATAGTAATGGTGAGTATGTAGAAGAATTTAGACTTTTTAAGTAATCAGATAAGCCCTCCAAAAGGAGTTTTATTTTCACAATTTTCACAAAACTTTTGCAATCTACTTGACAAAACGAGAGAAGTAATAATAAAATAAGAAAAAACTTTCAGAAAAAAGCAGTAAACAAGAAAAGACAAAACAATAATGACAAAGGAGAAAAGAGATGAAAATCGCAAAAGCAGAAAACGTCAAAAGCCTTGAGGCTGTAACACACACACACACACA
>UMJJ01004778.1_pt1 | contig 28606 bp, 30 predicted proteins | sample 1966051 | NCBI WGS metagenome assembly UMJJ01 (sample SAMEA4836147, study PRJEB28245) | human gut metagenome | biome: gut microbiome; material: fecal sample | place: Denmark | collected 2008
AGCATACCGGCAATTGGACTGGTAAAACCGTTGCCAATGTTTCTGGATTGTGTCAGTTTCAAAAAACAAATTTTTTACTTGTCGATATCCCTGGTACTTATTCTATTATGTCTCATTCCGAAGAAGAAGAAATTGCAAGGGATTACATCTGCTTTGGCAATCCTGATGCTACTGTTGTTATTTTAGATGCCACTTGCTTAGAACGTAATTTGAATTTGGTATTTCAGCTGATGGAAATTACTCCTAATATTATTGTATGTGTCAATTTATTAGATGAAGCAAAAAAGAAAGGAATTCAAGTTGATTTAGCTCTTTTAGAAAAATTATTAGGAGTTCCTGTGGTAGGAACTATTGCCAGAAAACCTAAAACACTTAAGGTTTTACTACAAACTATTTATGATGTATGTACCAAAAAAAGAAAAGTAACTCCTAAGCAAACAAAATACTTACCAGTAATAGAAGATGCTATTGCTATGCTACTTCCAGAACTTAGAAATGAATATATTTCTCGTTGGGTTGCTTTAAAAGTATTAGAAGGGGATAGTAAAATTTTAGATTCCATTCAAACTCATTTTTCTTATTCGTTTCAAACCGAATCTATACTTGTAAAGCTTGTTCAAATTCAAGATATGTTAGAAAATAACGATATCACTTCTACCTCTTTTTCAGATGCCATTATTTCTCATCTTGTTTTTAGAGCTGAAACTATTTGTAAAGATGTATGTACCTATTCCCAAAAGAACCCTCTACTAAGAGACCGCAAAATAGACCGCATTCTTACTTCTAAAAAATTTGGAATACCTATTATGCTTCTCTTTTTAGTTGCTATCCTTTGGCTTACCATTGTAGGAGCCAATTACCCTTCTAGTTTATTATCTAGCTTTTTTGGGTGGCTTGCCGAAAAAATTGACTTCTTCTTTTTACAAATACATCTTCCTACTGTACTACATAGCATTTTGTTAGATGGTGTATATAAGACTGTTACTTGGGTTATTGCTGTTATGCTTCCCCCTATGGCAATCTTTTTTCCTCTTTTTACAATTTTAGAAGACTTAGGATTTTTACCTAGAATTGCTTTTAATTTGGATTCGCTTTTTAAAACAGTATGCTCTTCTGGAAAGCAAGCATTAACCATGTGCATGGGATTTGGTTGTAATGCTGCCGGTGTCGTTGGATGTCGTATTATTGGTTCTCCTAAGGAAAAATTAATTGCAATGCTAACCAATAGCTTTGTCCCTTGTAATCGGAAGGTTCCCTTTTTTAATTACTATTTCTAGTATTTTTATAGGAGCTTATTTTGCAAATTTTTCTTCTTTTGTTTCTGCTATTGTTGTGCTTGTTATCATCCTTTTAGGAATTGGAATGACTCTTCTTGCTTCTAAGTTTCTTTCTAAAACGGTTTTAAAAAATATGCCTTCTACTTTTATATTAGAGCTTCCACCTTATCGTAAGCCACAATTTAGCAAAGTTTTAGTAAGAAGTATTTTGGACAGAACTATTTTTGTTTTAGGTAGAGCTGTAAGCGTTGCTGTCCCAACAGGACTTGTTATTTGGATTTTTTCCAATGTATGTATTGGTAATATAAGCATTTTAAGTTATGTTGCTACTTTTTTAGACCCATTTGCAAAACTTATGGGATTAGATGGATATATTTTAACCGCATTTTTATTAGGACTTCCTGCTAATGAAATTGTCTTACCAATTATTTTAATGAGTTATTTACAAAAAGGTGTACTAATAAACTTAGAAGATACGTTTCGTATTGGAGAAATTCTGATACAAAATGGCTGGACACTTCTTACTGCTATTAATGTTATGATTTTTAGTTTGTTACACTTTCCTTGTGCTACCACCTTACTTACCATAAAAAAGGAAACAGGAAGTTACAAATGGAGTCTACTTGCCTTTTTATTACCAACTGTATGTGGAATAGTTCTATGTATGGGAACAACACTTCTTTGGAACATAGGTTGTACCGTTTTTTTATAACTATACCCTACGCGGACTTTAAGTGCGTACATACCATTAAACAGTAACCTTTGCTGGTAAATTATTTTGATTTTCCTTGACAATTCCTTTTTATTGATATATGATGGTAAAAAATGAGAGGTATTCTCATTTTAATAGAGGGAGGTATTTTATGGAATTAAAAGGATCAAAAACAGAGGCTAATTTAAAAGCAGCTTTTGCTGGTGAATCAGAGGCAAGAAACAAATATACTTATTTTGCAAGTGTTGCTAAAAAAGAAGGATATGAACAAATTGCTGCTTTATTTTTAGAAACAGCAGAAAATGAAAAAGAACATGCTAAATTACATTTTAAATATTTAAATGGTATTGGAGATACCAAACAAAACTTAGCAGATGCTGCTGCTGGTGAAAATTATGAATGGACCGATATGTATGCTACTTTTGCAAAAGAAGCAGAAGAAGAAGGATTTAAAGAGATTGCTGCTACTTTTAGAGGTATTGCAGAAGTAGAAAAACATCATGAAGAAAGATATAGGAAATTATTAGATAACTTAGAAAAAGGAGAAGTTTTCCAAAAAGGAAGTATTACTATTTGGAAATGTAGAAACTGTGGTCATATTGTAGTAGGAACAAAAGCTCCAGAAATTTGCCCAGTTTGTAAACATCCACAAAGCTTCTTTGAAGTAAAAGCAGAAAACTATTAAAAAAAATCACCCTAAATTGGGGTGATTTTTTTATTCTACTTTTTTTCCTATCATATCATAACCTTTGGCCTGTGTTATTTGGCAGGTTATCCACTTTCTTTGCTCGTCTTCTTTTGTAGGGTTTTTTACATAAATTACGCCATCTATCTCTGGAACATCCATATAAGTTCTGCCTATTATATATTTCTTATCCTGTGTCATTCCTTCTACTAAAACTTCTACGTTTCTTCCTATTTTTTCTTGTACCTTTTCTTCTGCTATTTTTTGTTGTAACTCCATTAGTTTACGATATCTGCTTTTTTTCGTCATAGGATGAATTTGTTCCTTCATTCTAGAAGCTGGTGTGTTTTCTTCTTTGGAATAGGTAAATGCACCTAGTTTATCAAACTTTGCTTCTTGCAAAAATTGATACAATTCCTTAAAATCCTCTTCGGTTTCTCCTGGAAATCCTACCATTACGGTTGTTCTTAAAATAACATCTGGAATTTCTTTTCTTATATGCTGTATGGTTTTACGAATACTTTCCCCATCACTTTGTCTATTCATGCGTTTTAAAACACGATTCGAAATATGTTGTATTGGTATATCAAAATAACTACAAATTTTCTTGTTTTGCTTTACTACTTGAATTAGTTCTTCGGTTATAGTTTCTGGATAGCTATATAAAAAGCGTATCCATTTTATTGTTTCTATTTTACTTAACTTTTCTAGAAGCTCTGCAAGCATTGGTTTTCCATACAAATCTATTCCGTATTTTGTAGTATCTTGTGCAATAACAATTATTTCGGAAATTCCAGTATTCGAAATGTTTTGTGCTTCTGCTAAAATGTCTTCCATTTTTCTACTTACAAAAGGGCCACGTATGCCTGGGATAGCACAATAGGTACAACGGTTGCTACATCCTTCTCCTATTTTTAAATACGCATAGTTTGCTCCTGTTGTAATAACACGCCCTTTATATTCTTCTTCTGGAAACATTGGCATCGGTTCCATGGTATATACATTTTGTGGTAATGCAGATACTGTTTTGGGTTTTATTTCTATTTGTTGTTTTTGCCCTTTGATACAATTTTCTATTTGTTCCCATAAAGAATCATATTCTTTAATACGAATAAATAAGTCTACTTCTGGAATTGCCTTGCTTAGTTCTTGCTGATACCTTTCTACTAGACATCCCATTACAATAAGCTTTTGGCAGTTTTTCTTTTTGTATTCTGCCATTTCTAAAATAGTATTAATGGCTTCTTCTTTGGCAGATTCGATAAACCCGCAAGTATTAACAACCAAAATATCCGCTTCTTCTGCCTTATTTATAATCTGATAACCATGCTTTTGAAAAAGGCCTATGGTAATTTCTGTATCAATTAAATTTTTACTACATCCTAATGAAATAAATCCTACTTTCACTTTTTACTCCTCTTCTTCTTTTCCTACTAATTTTTCTATTTCTTTTAAGGCTTGCTTTAGTTTTTCGTACAATTCTTTTGTTACCACATCATCTTCCCCATTTTCATATTTTTGAATTACATCTTTTATATCATAAAGTTCGTAGCGATTTTCTGCATTTTTGCCATTGTCTAACAAATAGACTGGTGTATAAGTAACTTTATTTAACGAAACTTTTCCGGTTTCTGCATCTTTTTTGATTTTAACTTCTAAAATCATTTCTATATTAGAATTTTCGTATTCACTTGCAGAAATATAATTTCCCACACTGTAAGAAATAAATACATTTTCCCCTTCTGCATTTTGACGAATTTCTAATGGCTGAATTACTGCTGGATGGCTACCTAAAATTAAGTCTACGCCATTTTCTACTAAAAAGTCTGCTAATTCTTGTTGTTCTTGGTTTACCTTGCTAGAGGTTAAATCTCCCCAGTGTAGCATGGTACAAATGTATTCTGCTCCTTGTTCTTTGGCTTTTTCTATATCTTGTTTTATTTTTTCTTTATCTATCAAATTAACATACGAAAGTTCTTCTTCTGTTTTTGTTTCTTGTTCGTTTATGCCATAGGTATAGGATAGAATGGCAATTTTTATTTCGTTTACTTCTTTTATTACAATACTATCTTCTTCTGGATTTAATTTTGTTCCTACTGTATCTATTTGCAAAGAATCAAAGTATTCCTTTGTTGCTTGAATTCCTTCTAGTCCATAGTCTAAACTATGGTTATGTGCTGTACTTAAAACATCTACTCCTGCTGTTTGGAGCGCATTTCCTAATTCTTTTGGACTATTATATAGTCTGTATCCAGAAATGGCATCATCGGTAAAATTTGTTTCCATAGTACCTAAGGTTAAATCTGTATACTTGGTATATTTTTGGATATTTTGAAACATTGGTAAAAAATTAAATGTACCACTTTCTTTATCATATGCATCATCGTAAAGTGGTTTTTCGCATAAAATATCTCCTGCAACAGCAATCGTTACATAGGTATCCTGCTTCGTTTCCTCTTCTACATTGTTAGAAGCACTAGTAGTTTCTTCTTCTTCTTCCTCTTCTTCTGCTACGAAAATTTCTCTTAACTTTCGGATACGCTCTTCTTCTTTTTTGGCATATTCTTCACGTGTGCGGTAGGTTTGAATCGTAATTCCTACAATGCAAACAATAATAACAATACTTAAAATACTAACAATAGATGCAAATGTCTTTTTTTCTATCCTTTTTTCTAATAATCCTCTTAATCTAGGATTTCTTCTCATTCCTCTTGGCATGGTTTCTTTTCTCCTATTTATTATTTTTATCTATTTCTTCTATTGTTTTACAAAACTCTAAATAATAATGATGTTCATTATATTTTTCTGCTATCTTTTTACCATTTTGACCCATCTTTCTTCTCAGCTCTTCATCTTGGGATAATAGCTCTAGTTTCTCTGTCATATTCTGAATTAGTTCTTCATCTCTTTTTATCATAAAAGCACAGGTATCGTCTACTATTTCTGGAATAGCTCCCGAATCGGTTGTTATTACTGGTAAGCCACTTGCCATTGCTTCTACCACCGCTAAACAAAAGGCTTCTTCAAACATAGAAGGAACAACTGCAATATCTGCTATTTGATGAATTTTATATAATTCTTTATTTGGTATAAATCCTGTAAATATAACTTTATCGTTTACTTCTTTTGCAATTTCTTTTAGCTGTTTATCATATTCTGTTTGCACTTCATTTGCAAAATTGGAATTTCCTACAATAACTACTTTGCAATTGTCTCTGTTTTTCATATTTTTAAATGCTAATAATAATTCTTTAATTCCTTTTTCTTTTACAGTTCTTCCACAGAACATAATAGTAATATCGTCTTGTTGTATCTTGTATTTTTCCCTTAATGCTCTTTTTTCTTCCTGACTTATTGTTTGCACAAAACTTTTATAGTCAATTCCATTTTTCAATACCTTTATTCTATCTGGAGTTAATAGATTACTTCTTTTGAAAATATTTCCTACATAATCACTTACTACAATAAAATACTTATACACCTCTTGTAGTTCTTGTGCCATTAGCGCCGTTCCATGTAAATATACAATATTTTTTTCATAAGGAAATTTTTTCATCATTTCCTTATATCCAATAACATTTCCTCCACAAATAACAATATAATCAAAGGTTCTCTCTTTTATTTTTTCATAAACCGCTTCCATATAATTAACAAATCGCTCATCGTTTTTTTTGCAATCTAATTGATTTTTTTCTTCTCTTAACGGAATATAAATAAATTCTGTATGTTTCATTTTTTTACTTATTGCTTCTGCTTTTTCATCCCAAACAGACACACATGTTATATCCATTTTATGTTCTATCTCGTTTTCTTCTACTAACATGGTAATTAATTGTTCTACTGCTCCACCTCTAACAGCTGGAACAGGAAAGAATTGTGGTGTAATTAAACAAATTTTCATAACTATTTCTCCTTTTTTCTTACTTATTATACCATAATCTTACCAAAATAAATAGTTCCCAATGTAATTTTCTTGTTTTACCTGTCGTTTTATGCTATAATATACTATATTATAGCGTAAGGAGGGAATTTTTTTGGATGTTTACTTTATTAGGCACGGACAAACCAATTGGAATTTAGAATCTCGAATTCAGGGCAATGTTGATATTCCTTTAAATGCCACAGGAATTTGCCAAGGAAAGATAGTAGCTGAAAAATTAAAACACATTCGTGCAGATTTATTTTTTTGTTCACCACTTTCTAGGGCAAAACAAACGGCAAACCTAATTAATGAATATCAGCATTTACCTATTAGGATAGATTCTAACATTACAGAACGCTCCTTTGGAGACCTAGAAGGTGTAACAGATTTATCCAAATTTTCCTGCAATCTTTCTATACTATTAGATACTGGCATTAATTTTAGTGATTATCACATTGAGCCAATTAAGCACTTATTAGAAAGAGCTAAGGAATTTATCCACATGTTACAAACCGATTACTCTAATTATCATACTATTTTTGTAGTAACACATGTTGGAGTTATTCAGGCAATTGATTATTTTTTAAAACATGGTAAAGAAACGTCAGTTCCTCTTCTTTCTGTAGATAATGCAGGTTATCTAAAATATCAATTATAAGAAAGGATTTTATTATGAAAAGATTTAGTATTATTGTTCCAGCTTACAATGTAGCAGAATACATTCCAAATTGTATTAACAGTATTAAGTCTCAAACTTTTTCTGATTATGAAATTATTGTAGTAGAAGATTGTTCTACCGATGACGGAAAAACGCTAAATGCAATTAAACAGTTAAAAGATATTACATTCGTTCAAAACGAGCATAACCGTGGATTAGGTGGTGCAAGAAATGCTGGAATGGAAGTTGCCACAGGAGAATACATTATATTCCTTGATTCTGATGATATTTTGTATTCCGAAACTGTATTAGAAAAGCTAAATACCACAATAGGTAATACTACATCAGATATTATCTACATGGGATTTAATTCTTGTGGTACTAGGGAACTTTCTATTTTGCCAACTCCAGAAAATTGTAAAAAGGAATATAGACTAGCTCAAAATAAATTTACAAATGCATGGAGTATTTGTTGGAAAAATGAATTTGTAAAAAAACATGATTTAAAGTTTCCAGAGAATGTTATTTATGAAGATGTTCCTTTTGTTTTTTTAGGAATAGCTCTTTCTACTTCTTTTTTAATCGCCGACTATTATGTTCACACGTATACTAGCGGAAGACCTAACAGTAATTCCACTAAGGTACATTTTAAACAACCTGCGGATACTATTAAATGTATTGAAAATCTTTGTTCTTTAAAAGGAAAAATTCCTACTGAATATGAACCATATTTGTATGCAAGAATTCAAGAACAAAGAGAACGTTTAGTTGTTCGATTAGATAGAATTTTAAATCAAATTTTTTAACCTTTCAGCCTATCTATAGTATCAGAAAAAAAGAGATAAAGTATTACTATGCTTTATCTCTTTTCCTATTTATTTGATAGTATTTGCTCTTTTTAAGATTGCTACCATTACTTGTTTTGACATTTTTGATAATGATTTCCAAGATTGTGAACAGTTATCTATTGTTCCTATATTTACTTCTTTAATTTTAGCATTCATTTTTATCATATCTAACAAAATTCCAATATCTACGCCATAATCTTTTTCTAGCTCTATTTTATCAAATTTTTCTTTTTTTCCTGCAATTATCCCGCTTAATGGTTGTGAAAAATTACAGTTATCTGGGAATAACAGTTCTAATAAAGGCTTAGCTACTAATTCTGTAACTCTTCCTCCTGCTCTTTCAAATGTACTTTTTACAAAATCATAATTTTCGTTTCTAATAGGGTCCACTACCATTTTTATAACATCTTGTGAATGTATGTTTAAATCCCCATCTACAAATACAACAATTTCTTCTTTTACATGTTTTAGGCCTTCTTCCATTGCAAATCCTTTTCCTTGATTACCACAATATACTACTTGTACATTATGCATTTTAGCAATTTCGGATGTTTTATCTGTTGAACAATTATCTACCACAATAATATTGGTCTTAACTTCACTTTTTCTAATACTATCTATAATTAACCCTACTGTTTTCTCTTCGTTGAATGCTGGAATAATAACTGCTACATCATTTTTCATTCTTTCACCCCATTAACTTCCTTGATTATTTTATTATACCATATTTCTACAAAAGTTGTCAATTTGCTACTTTCTTCTGCTTTATTCGGTACCTTGACTTAAAAATTATTGTTTGGCTCCTTTATCATTTCTTTTAACTCTTCTTCCGTAAAAACGTATGCCGTATTACAAAAATGGCATACTATTTCTGCTTTTTTATCTTCTTCTAGAATTTTTTCTAATTCTTGTTTTCCTAAGGATACTAACACCTTTTTTATCTTTTCTTTGCTACAGTTGCAAGTATAAGTTGGTACCTTGTTATTTTGAATTACTTGCAGGTTTTCCTCTCCTGTTACTTTTTTTGCTATTTGTTCTAGTGGTATGTCTTGTTCTAATAGACTGCTTATTGGTTCTATTTGTTGTAAGTTTTTTTCTATTATTTGAATGGTTTCTTCTTTGGCATCTGGCATAACAGTTATAACATAACCCCCTGCCGATTTTACACCGTTTTTATCCACTAATACTCCCAGTGCTACTGCAGTTCCTGTTTGTTCCGATTCTGCAAAATATCTTGCAAAATCTTCTGCAATTTCTCCGGATACTAATGGTACCATACCTCGATAGGGTTCTTTTAATCCAATATCTTTAATAACATTTAGAAAACCATTTTTTCCTACTGCTGTTCCTACATCTAGTTTTCCTTCTCGTTTTAAGGGAATATCCACAATAGGTTCTAAGGCATAGCCCTTTACTTCTGCTTTATTGTTTGCTACTGCTACCATCCCGTGGATAGGTCCATCTCCCTTTATTTGTACAGTAATTTTATCGGTTTCATTTTTTAAATTATTTCCTAATATACATGTAATAGTTAATAATCTTCCTAAAGCTGCTGTTACTACTGGACTTAAGTCTTGTAACTCTCTTGCCTTTTCTACTAAATTGGTAGTTCTCGCACATGTTATACTAATTTGTCCATCATAGGCTAAAAATTTTATTATTTCATCCTGATTTCTCATGCATACTTCTCCGTTCTCTTTTTTTCGACTTCTTTATTATATCACATTTTTTGCAATCTGCCAACTTAAATTATCTTAATTTTTTCTAAATACCCTATAAATTACAATAAACGAGGTGAAAAAGTTACATTTTTTGCTCTTTTAGGCAAAAAAAAGTTAGGAAATACTTTATTCCTAACTTTTTTGTTTATTCTTCTACTTTTTCGAACATATCTTTAGAAACTCCACAAAGTGGGCAAACCCAAGTATCTGGAATATCTTCAAAAGCTGTTCCTGGCGCTATACCACTATCTGGATCACCAATTTTTGGGTCATAAATATAACCACAAGCCATACATCTATACACTTCTACTTCCCCCTCCTTTAACTTAAATAATTCTTTATATCCTATACTAATAACTGCAATTACCATGAGTGCAAAAGATAGTGCTTTCCAAATTCCACTTTCAAATAGTACAATAGCAAACATTCCGGCAACAAGCACTTATTCCATATAAAATAAAGACTGCTTGTTTTTGTGTAAAACCTTTTGCCACTATTTTATGATGCAGATGTCCTTTATCTGCTTGAAACACTGCTTTAATAGATTTTGCTTTTACAATTCTACGAATAATTGCAAATACAGTATCAAATAACGGTAGACCAAGTACAATAACTGGTAATAAAATTACAGCTGCTGTATATGTTTTCGCAATTCCTAAAATAGAAATAATGGATAAAGTAAATCCTAAAAAATTAGAGCCTGTATCTCCTATAAATGTTTTTGCTGGATTAAAATTAAATGGTAAAAATCCTACCAAAGCTCCTGCAAGTGCTGTTACTAATATAATTGCTATGTAAGGAGAGCCATTTAAGGCAAAAATAATCAGTAAGGAAATACAAGAAATTAAAGATATACCAGAGGATAATCCGTCTAGTCCATCTATTAAATTGATGGCATTGGTAACTCCTACAATCCATATAACAGTAATAATATTAGACACAGCTGTGTTAAGTCCTATTTGTTCAAAAAACGGGATAGTAATATTATCAATTCGAATTCCAAAAGCTACTACCACAATTGCTCCTAATGTTTGTCCCGCTAATTTTACTAGTGGTTTTACTCCTTTGGTATCGTCTATATAACAGGTAATTCCTAAGATAAGAATACCTAATAAGAAACCTAGTAATTTTATTCCATATTGCTCTTCTCCAAAAAGCTGAATCGTTCCTTCCCAAGAAGAAGTAATAAGTAAATAAATAACCGAAACCAGAAAGCCTGTGATAACAGCCAGTCCACCTAATTTTGGCATTGGTTTATGGTGCATTCTCCTGTTATCTTTTGGAATGTCTACTCCACCAACTTTTTTTGCCAATTTTATGGTATACGGCGTTATTACAAAAGCTGTAATAAAAGCCAATAAAAACGCAATTGCAATATCTCCCCACATAAGGTTTTTTGCCCCCTTGCTTCTGAATTCTTTTTTACAAAATTACTATACCATAAAGAAAGCTGGAATACAACTCATTTGGACTAATTTTTATGTATTTTGTCAAAATAATTCCTCTAATGGGTATTCTTTTTCGAGTTTTGCATTTAAGTATAATTTGGTTACTAAGCTTAGTTCTCTTTGTGCTTCCTTTGGTACCTCAAAGGAAAATATCTTTTTAGGAGGTGCCATTACAATATAACGAATTGCATCTACTGTAGTAGCAGAAATTTGGATGCAAGATGTATCTAATTTTCCACAGCTGTTACACAATACCCCATTTTGCTTTAAACTGAAATAAGAAATATTTTCTTTTTTATGACACTGTGTACATTCGTGTATTGTAGGAGTAAATCCTAATAAACAAATAAGTCTCAGTTTAAACACAGATATTAGAAAATCTAAGTCTTGATTTGTTTCTGCAATCATATATAATGTGTTTAAAAATAACTGCAACACTTTATAACTATTCTCATTTTCTGTTGTTACTTCTAATATGATTTTTGTAATATGTGATGCATACTTTAGCTTGTCCAAATCGGTTCGAATAGGATAAAATATTTCTATTGTTTCTGCTGAATTTATGTGGTAAGTTTCTGCTCCTTTATATAATAAATACTCTCCAAAGCATAAAAATTGCGTGCTTGCCATTAGTAAGCTTTTGGGCTTTCTTGCACCTTTGGCAACGCACCCAATTTTTCCATAGCCTGGTGTAAGCATTGTTACCATTTTATCATAATCTCCCATCTTATTTTCCGATAGGATTATCCCCTTGGTTTTGATTAATGCCATTTTTTTCCGCCTCAATATTTTTGTTTATATTTTCTACTTTTGTTAATTCAATAAAAGTATCTATATTGCCTGTTTTTTTGAACATATTCCATGCAATTTGTTTAATCATTTTCCCGCCTCCTTAAGTGAAAGTAAATTTTGAAAAATGGATATTTTATTTTTCAATTTTCCTTTACTTTTATCTTTTGCATTTTTTATCTTTTTATACAGTTTTAATCTTGTTTTTTAAATTTTTTTAGGATGTAGTCATTGTTTTGCCAATCTTCTTTTACTTTTACCCATAATTTTAAATTTACTTTTGTTCCTAACATTTTTTCTAAATCTTCTCTTGCATAAGTGCCTATTTTTTTTAGCATCGCTCCGCCTTTTCCTATAATAATACCCTTATGCGAATTACGATTACAATAAATAACAGCTTCTACTTGATAAATTGGTTCTTTCGTCTGTGTTTTTGTTCTTTTCATTTTTTCACATTCTACATAAATTTCATGTGGTATTTCCTCCTGTAATAGCCTTAATGCCTTTTCTCGAATTGTTTCTTCAACTAAGTCGCGCATTGTTTGGTCTGTATATTCCTCTATATCATAATATGCAGGTCCTGGTTTTAGGTTCTTTTCTATTTCAGATAAAATTGTTTCTATCTCTTTTTTATTGTTTTGCATTGCAGAAATTGGAATTACTGCCGTAAAATCATATTCTTGCCTATATTTTTGAATAAGTGGCAATAACTCTTCTTTTACTATTAAATCAATTTTATTAAGTAGAAGGATAGTAGGTTTTTTGGCTTCTTTAATTTTTTCTAATAAAATAGTGTCCCCTTTGGTAATTTCTTTTTTGGTAGCATCTACTAAAAAAAGAATTACATCCACCTCTTTCATAGAGCCATAAGCTGTTTCTAACATTGTTTCTCCTAATTTATTTTTAGGTCTATGAATTCCTGGCGTATCTAAAAATATAATTTGCGCATTTTTACGGTTTACTATTGCTCTAATTTCTGTTCTTGTTGTTTGTGCTTTATTGGCCGTAATAGCTACTTTTTCTCCAACCAATGCATTTAATAGTGTAGATTTTCCCACATTGGTTTTTCCTATTAATGTAACAAATCCGGATTTAAACTCTTCCATTTTCTTTCCTCTTTCTATCTCATTATACCTTGTTCTAAGTAATTTTTTTGTCATTTTACTGCATGTATTTTTAAATTTTTTCGACATTTTTTACTTGACATTTTTTGTTTTTAGTATTATACCATGTATTTTTTAATAAGTAAACAAAAGTTTTCCTAAAAAAGAGGAAAAGATGTGAGTTTCTTTTCCTCTTTTTTCTATTCTATTACCACTTTTGCATCTATTGGGCATATTTGGATATAGGTATTTCCGTCATTTACCTGAATTTCGTTTCCATCTTCATCTCGGTAAATTGTTTTTTCTGTTCTTGATTTCTTTTCACAGGTAATACGGATAGCTTTTCCATTCGTAATATAATATCCGTCTAAGGTTCCAATATTGCTTAATGTTTGTCTGTCTTTATCTTCTCCATCCTCTAAAGTAGAACTTTTAGCAAAGGTAATAATAATGTTCTTGGTAGTAATATCCATATCTGTTTCCCAATCTTTTTGTTTTTCCCCTTTTGAATAACGAATATAACGTTTATTTACTTCATCATATCGATATTCCACTACATTCCAACTACAATATGGTATAGTAATTCTAGTAGCTGGTATATCGGAATCTAGTTCTACTTCGTCTGCTACATAATGCAGTACAGAAGATTGTGTAGATATCGTCCTATATCCCTTTTCTTTTGCTAAATCCATTATTTTTTGTGTATTTGTTACTACATTATGAGGAGCATATTTATCCTTTACTCTCCAAAAATCACTTTCACTTTCTACTAGACCATTAATATCACTTACCGAATATCTTTTAATATCTGTTCCTGCTTGTGGGCTTTGCCCAAAATGAACATAGATAGCATCATTTTCTAGTGCATAATCTAGGAAATAATGTCTTGCACTACGTACAGGTCCTATTTTTTCTAAATCCTTTTCTTTAAAAATTGGCATTAATCTAGTTTCTCCGCCTTCTACAATAATTTCGTATACTAGATATGCATCATTTAATCCAGCTTGTGGCCATGCTCCTGTATGATTATCTATCATAACAGCAATTGGTCTTTCATTTCCAGAATATATTTGTATTTGTTTTTCTATCTTTTCTGGCTCTTCTGGTTCTAGATTTGGTTCTTCCGAACTAATTTGATTTTGCTTTTCCTGTTTTTCCTTTTGTGTGTTTACTACTTTTATAGCTAATAACGCTGCAGCTAAAATAATCAAAAGAATTAAAATGACTACTAAAACTTTAATTCCACCTTTTGTTTCTTGTACTTTCATTTTTTCCCTCTTTTCTTAAGCTTGTTTAAAAATAGTTAAACTATATACTAGTAATACAATTAATACTCCCATACAAGCTCCAAATATAACTTCTGCCATCGTTCTTTTTTTGGTATCTATTCTATTTTCAATAATTAATAAGGACAATACTAAAGATAAAGTAAAAGTCACAATATCCTTTGTATTTAACCAAATGGCTGTCATTGCAGCAAACGCAATAGCAGATTGTCCACTTGGGCAAAAATGTTTGTTAATTCTTTTATGTTTATTGGTACTACTTGCTGCTTTTAATGCTACAACTGCTATAATAGTAAGCACAATAGCTACAAATGCTAAATGAGCAGGCGATCTTGCTATAGATTCTAAAATAGATGTTCCTATTGTACTTATTTTCTCGAAAAACAAGAAATAAGCTACAATAAGTGCATTTAAGGCAGTTATTACTACTGCTCCTGCTCCTACATCTTTTGCTATTTTAGCTTTTGGATGGTACATGTCGGTATATAAATCTACTACGGTTTCAATGGCAGTATTCATCATTTCGGCTACAATAATTAGTACAATAGAAAATGTTAAGCATAAAAATTCTGCTCTAGATAATTCAAAAAACAAACTAAGAATCATTACCGCTACCGCAATTACTAGTTGTTTCTTTATATTTCCTTGTGTTGTTGTTGCATAAATAATTCCATTAATTGCATTATGACATGCCTCTATAAAATTGCTATTGTGCAATTTATGAATTTCTGGCTTTTCTTTCTTCAATTTGCACTCCCCTTTATTTGGTAATTATCGCTCTATTTTTAACTTTCCTAGGATAGCTTCTTCTTTTGCTCGCATTTGTTTTTTATCTTCTTCTTGCATATGGTCATACCCCATTAAATGATAAAACCCATGTACTACCATATAAGCAAGCTCTCTTTCTACACTATGACCATATTCTTTTGCCTGCTGTTCTACTCTTGGAATGGAAATGATAATATCTCCTAATACTTCTTCTACTACTGGATTTTTTCTTTCTTCTAGTTCTTGTTTTTCAAACATAGGAAAAGAAAGGACATCTGTTTCTTGGTCTATGTTTCGATATTGTTTATTTAATTTGCGAATTTCTTCTGGAATTGTTAAAGTAATACTAAGAACTAGTTTTTTGTCTTCTAACTGTTCTGCTTGAAAACAGGCTTCTACTACTGTTTGTATTGTTTCTTTCTGTTTTGGGTCTTCTTCCATTTTGTCCCATATTAGTTCTAAATATTGTGACATCTTTTTCTCCTATTTTAACTTGCTTTTACTCTCTTTTTTGTATAATTTCCTATGGATTCATAACTATTTCTTAAGTTTCGCATTGCTCCTAATTCTACTAATTTCTTTTTATAGAATTGAATAATTTTATAATAACGATTTTCATTTTGATATACCATTTTTAAATCACTACGAACAAAAAGAATTTCTTTTTGTTTTTGATATGCTTCTGGATTTGTTTCTTTCATTTCGTTTATCTTTTGGAATTCTTCCCAGAATTTTTTATACCATGCTCTTTGTTCTGGTTTGTCCCAATAGATTTTAGTAGAAAGTAACTTGGTATTATAGTCTTCTATTAAATCTAATAATAAAGCATAGGCTCTTTCTTGTTTTTTCAAGATTTTAGTATCTACAATCAAGCTTCTTGTATCTTTTAATAGTTTAATATAACATTGTTCTGCTACTACTAGTGGTAAGCTGTGTGTAAATAAATTTCTACTAATTCCTAATAATAGCATATTTTTTTCTATGTAATCTCTTTGGTCTAATTTTCCTACTTGATAATTTTCTAGTTTTTCGTATTCTTCTAGAATATTTTGATAGGTTTCTTTGTTTTCTGTCTTCATTTTTATTGGCAAGATTGCTACTATATATTCTTGTAGTAATGCAAAGATTTTTTCATAAATTTCTTGTTTGTTCTTTGGTGTTAAATTATCTGCTAATTTAATAGAATAATTCTTTAGAATTCCTTTATATAAGGAATCCATTTTTGAAATATAAAAAGGATAATAACGTTCTAATATTTTTTGTTTGTCTGCTGCTTTTAAATCTTCAAAATCTAATTCTAATAAAAATTTTTGTTTTCTAGATTTATATTCTATATATTCTGTTTCCTTCAAATGAATTACCAAATAGTAATTAGATAATGCATTTTTCTCAAATTCTGTGGCAGTTTCATTTTTTACTTTTTTATAAATAGAATCCATTACATATTTATCTAGTGCTTCTAAGTATAGTGCAAAAGTATCTTCATATTTTTTTAATGCAGATTTTTGCTTTTCTGGATCTTCTAACTTGCCTGCTTCTATATAACTTTCATACGCTTTTAGCACATTACTTCGTTTCATTGCAATCATCATATTATTAATTCCAACACGTGTTGGGATTAATAGTTTTGTTATTGTATTTGTTATTTTGGTAAAAAAGGTTTTCTCTTGCGCATAAATTTTAAGACTTCTTTCTTCCATCACAATACCATTCCTTTCAAACTTCTATTTTCTCTTTGGTTCCAATTTTTTCAAGTACCTCATAAACAAGTTCTACTTCTATTCCTTGTTCTTTTTCTTTTACGTTTACATGTTTATCTACTACTTGTTTGTCTTCACCTATTTGTTCCTTTAACTTTGACTCTAACTCTTGTATTCCTATATCGGTAGCCTCTTCTTTTGAGTGAGTAACATCTTTTACTTTTGTTTCGTAATTTCGTTTTGTTACAAAGGTGATAGGTAAATAAAAATCAGAAAAAAGTTTTAATTTTTTATTCTCTATTATTGTATCATACTTTTCAAAATTTGAAAGTGTTTTATAAAAATTTATTTGAAAATTATTTATCTTTATTCCATATCTTTTTTCTTCTAATCCTGTTCTTTCTATTTTTTGTTCCCTATACGGCACTTCTGTTTTTTCGCTATACCAAATTTTTGCTTCTACTTCTCCTTCGCTATGTACATAACTTACCCCTGTATACTTTCCTTCAATAGTTCCTGATATTAAAATATCACCTTTCTTTACAATATCTCCTTTTTTTACCTGTGGAATACCATTTAATGCTTTTACCTCAGTAATAATGCCTTCTGCATCTGCAACAATATTACAAAATTCTTCTGGATTTATCATATCTGGTTTTTCTTCTGCTTCTACTACTTCTACAATAGCATTGGTTCCTGTTAACTCAATACCTATCCATGCAATATCATCTCTTTCTAATCTTACTTTTTGAATCACTTGTTTTGTATCAATATTTCCTTTCATACTACCTATTTTTAAGCCCTGTTTTTCTAGTAATTCTAATATTTCTGTTTGCGATATTTTTTGGTTTCCAGTTACCTCAATATTCCAAATAAAATTGGACAATACAAAAATAGCAAGAAAAATAAGTACTAAACAGATGAAAAAAAGTTTTCTTTTTTGATAACGTTTTATTAAAAAAGGAAGCCCCTTTTTCTCTTGTATTTTTACTTTACATTTTGTGGTTTTCGCTATTTTCTTTAATCTTTTAAAATCCTTTATTCCAATATTGGCATATAAAATACTAGCTTTTTCTCTTTTTACGTTCCACAATAGAATTTTTTTGCTAATACAGCTATTCATAAAACGTTCTATAAAATATCCTTCTACAACAATATTCATATATCCCAATAGATGAGACACTAGTATTTTAAAAAACACCTTACTTTCCTCCGTTCCTTTAGGTAATACTTTCTAAATCCATACTCTCTATTTTTCCAGTTATCATAATATCGTCTGTTGTTAATTGCTCTAATTTCATGTTAAATCCATTGATATTAATAGTACCAATATGTGTACTAATTTTGATAAAAAATTCTTCATATTCCAAAATACCTTTGTAATTCTCTATCAGCATTTGTTCAAACCCTACAATGGTCACTCTAGGCTTATCAGAAATCACTTCTTTGGGAAGTTCTAATATTTCTTCTAATTTTTTTCTTTTGTTCTTTCTATCTGGCTCTTCTTGTTTTTTTCTTTTAAACATTTCCCATTCTCCCTAACCTTTCTGTTATTTTTTGAATTCGTCTAAACTTTTAAATTCATAGCCCATATTTCTTATCTCTTTAATGCAAAAATCTAACACATTGGCATTATCTTTTGAATTTCCATGTAGCAAGATAATCGCTCCCGGATGAATATTTTCTATAATTTTTGTCTTGGCATACTCTTCCCCTTTTTGATGGTTCTCATCCCAATCATCATAAGCCAAACTCCATAAAACGGTAGTATAACCTAGTTTGCCTGTTTCTTGTAAAGTTTTCTCACTAAATTCTCCTTTAGGCGGTCTTATATATTTCATTTCATACCCAAATTTTTCGTAAACAGCTGTATGTAAATTCATCACTTCTGTTTTTATTTGCTCCTCTGATAATGTAGGCATACTTTTGTGATTCACCGTATGATTTCCTAATTTCTTAATGTCTAAAAAAAAAATTTATTTTTATATTTTTTTCCTTGTCAAATTCAATTTTTTCGATTAACTTTTCTAATATCATTTTATTTGGCTTTTCCATTTTTAAGAACTCTTTTGCAATTTGTTTTATTTCTTTAAAATTTATTTTTCGAGATTTTTGATTTGTTTCTTCTAGTCCTTTCTCTATCTCTTTTATTTCTTTTAAAATTTTGTTTCTCTCCTTTTGCTTTTTTTCATACATTGTTTTAAAGTCTTCTATTTGTATCACTTTATTTATTTTATCTTGATAAATTTCTTCAATTGTATGTTCTATATTTTGTAATGTTTTTGTTAGTTCTTGCTGTTTTGCTTGTAATAAATTGCTTTTACTTTTTGCTTGTTTTTCTGCTTGTTCATATATTTGTTTTATTTCTTTTTCCGAAAAATGTACTTTTTCTATTTCTTTTCTTAAATTTTCTTTTACCGCTTCTTCTATTACATTGGCTGAAATTTGTTTACAATCACATAATTTACTATAATTATTTCTTTTGGAGCAAATAAAATAAGTAGCTCTCCAAATGCTACCATTTTTTCTTTTTTCTTCTCTACATCTAATAGTGGCTTTATTTCCACATTCTCCACAATATACAAACTCTTTTAGTGGATGGTCATATTTTCTCTGTCTCGTTTTTGTGTATCCATTTAACTTCTCTTGTGCTTTCTTCCAAGTTTCGGTATCAATAATTGGCTCATGCATATTTTCTAAAACAATATGCTCTTCTTTTTTGGTACATCTTACTTTGGCTATTTTATGGCTTACTTTTTGAAATTTTCTTCCTACTACACTTCCGAAGGTATACTTCATTTCTTAAAATTTTCCCTATTTGTGCCCTTAGCCATACATATTTTCCATTTGGATTGCTACTACTTTTTTTCATATAGGTAGGTATTTTTAAGTAGACAGCTGGTGGTTCTATTTTTCTTCTATTTAATTCATCTGCAATTTTTATGGTTGACATTCCTTGATTTACATACATATTAAATATTTCTTTTACAATTTGTGAACTATATTCATCTGGCACTAAATGGTTTTTTATTTCTGTACTCTTTTTATACCCATATGGTGGTATTCCTGCTTGATATTCTCCTTTTTCTATTTTTCTTTGCTTTACACTTTTTATTTTGTTGGATATATCTTGTGCATAATAGTCATTGAAACTTAGCTTAAAAGTTAAAAATTGCAATCCATCTGGTTTGATTGTATCTACATTATCTCCAATAGCTATGTACCTTATATTATTTGCAGGTAAAAATCTTTCTAAATAATATCCAGTATCTATATGGTCTCTTCCAAATCTGGATAAATCTTTTGTGATAATACAATCTATTTTATTTTCTTCTATATCTTTTAACATTTGTTGAAATCCAGGTCTGTTAAAATTTGTACCTGTATAGCCATCATCTACATATTCTCCGCTATCTATTAATCCTTCATGTTCTAATATATAATTATCAATAATATCTCTTTGATTTTCTACGCTTTCGCTTTCTCGGTCGTCTCCGTCTTCACGGGAAAGCCTTATGTATTTTGCAACTCTTATCGTTTTATAACTATTTACTCTATTTATTTTTATCACTCCCTTTCGAGAGTAAATAGCCTATTTAAAGCATACTTGGATTATAACGTGCTCTTTTATAATTGTCAGCCTCAAATAAGCATTATTTTTCATTCATAGTTATATAATTTATGTATTGTTTTTTTAGCAATCCTATTAGTATCTCTTTTAAATTTTCCTTTCCATATTCAATTTGAATATTAACATTTTGTCCGTTTTTCATATCTACTTTACTCCTTTTTGTTTAATCTTATGAATGATATTTTAAATTATTCCTCTATTATTAAGGTCTGTTACAAAATATGAAAATCGGACAAATTTTGATAATTCTATTTATTTTACTAATCATAGAAGATATCCTAAGAAATAAAATGGTACCAATACAATATTCTTTACCTCTAAAAAAAGAAATATTAATTTCTTAATATCTCTTTTTCTATATTTTTTTATTTTAACTAAAATAACCATTGTATTTACATTTATTAATTTCTTATTAAAATTCAACTTTAATTTTTTCGCCTTAACATGATATTATTGGTATAGCCTAAATTTTCTACTTAATTACATTATTTAACAACTATATTAACTAATTTTTTAGGCACAACAATTTCTTTTACAATAGTCTTTCCATTAATATGTTTCTTTACATTTTCTATTTCTTTAGCAATATTTTTCATTTCTTCTTCTGTACATGAAATTGATACTTGTACGCTTCCTTTCAATTTTCCATTTACTTGTACTACCATTTCATATGTGTCCTCTACCAATTTTGATTTATCATATGTTGGCCAAGGTTCATAAGCAATAGTTTCCGTATTTTTAAATACTTCACTCCAAATTTCTTCAGTAAGATGTGGTACAATCGGATTTAATAATTTAATAAAGTTTTTGGCATATTCTATATTCCAAGAATCCTCTTTGTATACTGCATTAACAAAAATCATCATTTGTGCTATTGCAGTATTAAAATTTAGTGATTCATAATCTTCTGTTACTTTTTTTACTGTTTGGTTATATACTTTATCCAAATTTGGGTTGTCTTTAAATTCTCTAATTTCTTCATGATATAATCTCCATACACGATCTAAGAATTTTTTTATTCCTCTAACAGCTTCATCATTCCATGGTTTATCTGCTTCAAGAGGTCCCATAAACATTTCATACATTCTAAGAGTGTCTGCACCATATTGTTTTGCTACATCATCAGGATTTACAACATATTTAGGAAAACGTTTACCCATTTTAACTCCATTTGACCCTAATATCATTCCTTGATGAACTAATTTTTTAAATGGTTCCTTCACACTAATTAAACCTTTATCATATAAATAATTATTCCACATTCTAGAATATAATAAATGTCCTACTGCATGTTCCGGACCACCTACATATAAATCAACTGGCATCCAATGCTTAATTAATTCAGGATCCGCAAAAGCTCTATCATTTGTTGGATCTATATATCTTAAATAATACCAACTTGATCCTGCTGAACCTGGCATTGTAGATGTTTCTCTTACTCCTTTTATTCCATTTACATTAACATTTTTCCATTCAGTAGCATTTTCTAATGGTGCCTCACCATTTTTACCTTTATAATCATCCATCTTTGGTAAAACCAATGGTAATTCTTCATCTTCCAATGCAATATCTCTACCATCTTCTAAATGAATAATTGGTATTGGCTCTCCCCAAAATCTTTGTCTTGCAAAAATCCATTCTCTTATATGATAATAATTTTTCTTTTTTGCACATCCCATTTTAACAAGTTTATTAGTAATTGCTTCTTTTGCTTCTTCCACTGTTAGTCCTGTAAATTCTTCACAATTTATTAATTTACATCCTTTATTTAAATATTTTTGCTTTTCAAAAGCAGCTTCAGTAGTATCTGCTCCATCTATTACTTGTATCATTGGAATATTATATTTTTTTGCATATTCAAAATCTCTTTGGTCATGGCTTGGAACAGCCATAACAGCTCCAGTTCCATAAGATGCTAAAACGAAATCTCCTAAAAACACTGGGATCTCTTTACCATTTACCGGATTGATTGCCATTATTCCTTCTAGCTTAATCCCACTTTTTGTTTTATTTAATTCTGTTCTATCAATTTCTGATTTTTTAGCCGTTTCCTCTCTATATTTAGCTACTTCATCCCAATTTTTTATTCTATCTTTTAATTTATCTACTAATTTATTTTCTGGTGCTAATACCATAAAAGTAATACCATATATAGTTTCTATACATGTAGTAAATATTGAAAATTCTCCACCATCTTTGATTTTAAATTCTACTTCTACACCTTCAGATTTACCAATCCAATTTTTTTGTATTTCCTTAGTTGACTCTGGCCAATCAAGTTCGTTTAATCCCTCTAAAAGTCTTTCAGCATAAGCAGGCATATCAATAATCCATTGGTTCATATATTTTCGAACTACTGGATACCCTCCTCTTTCACTTTTGCCATCGATTACTTCATCATTTGCTAAAACTGTTCCTAATTCCTCACACCAGTTTACTGGCATATTAATCTGTTTAGCAAGTCCATCTTCAAATAATTTTTTAAATATCCATTGAGTCCATTTATAAAAACTAGGATTACTTGTTGAAATTACTCTATCCCAATCATAAGAAAATCCTAATCTTTTTAATTGACCTTCAAATGTTTTTATATTTTTTTCTGTAAATTCTGCCGGATGATTACCTGTTTGAATTGCATATTGTTCTGCTGGTAATCCAAAAGAATCATATCCTATTGGATGAAGCACATTGTACCCTTGCATTCTTTTCATACGAGATACTATATCTGTTGCTGTATATCCTTCTGGATGTCCAGCATGAAGACCTACTCCTGAAGGGTATGGGAACATATCGAGTGCATAAAACTTTGGTTTAGAAAAATCCCAAGCATCTACTTTAAATGTTTTATTTTTTTCCCAATAATCTTGCCATTTCTTTTCTATTTTTATAAAATCATACATTTTTTAACATCTTCCTTTCTCTTTTTTCTTTAAAATACCAAATATATGCCACAAGAATTGCCCCTAAAACTATATATATTCTTATGCTTGCCATTAATGTCCACGCTCCCATAACACCAAGTGGTATTATAAATTGCCATATTATAACTGTTATTATATTTATTACTGTTCCTAGCTTTTTTCCAAAAGTTATAAATATTGAATATAAAAATGATGATAATGATGATATTACAATTAGTGTAACTAATATTGCTTTTATAATATTTGCAATTACTCCAAATTTAGCAAATGCCATTAAAAAGACAAAAATAAGATATATTCCAAAAGCTAATCCTCCAAGTATAAATGATTTTTCTATATTTATTTTCTTAACATTATCTGAGTTTTTATTATTATATTTAAGCAACTCAAAATAATACGGATACAAAAATGCTCCTGGTATTAATAAAATACAATTTTTAATTCCTATTTCTATTTTATCTAATCCCATTGTAAGAGTTACATAATTTCCATTTGAACTTATTAGGACAACTATAGTTAATGCAAAAAGAATTACATAGACAGCTACCCAACTTAAATGATCACTCAGCACATTTGATAACATTCCATATTTATATAATAATACTATAAAAAAGATTGCAAATATAAGTGCAACAACTATGCCACCTATATCTCCTATTGGGGTTGATGCAAAAACGGATTGTATTCCATTTAAGCTTATCCAACATTGAAAAGGACACATAACACCCATTATTATTTGCATGGGCTTTGAATAAAATACATCTGTAAGCTTTGGAATTCTAGATGCAAATAATCCAAATACAATACAAGCCAATGTATTTCCAATTGCCCACAATATGAATGGAACTATGCCATCATTTTGAGTTGTTGAAATCCCATTTAATAAACTACCTGCATTTGCCCAAGTTGCTGCAATACTCATTGCATAATAGATAGTTGCATTTTGTTTAATTCTAGATACTAATTTTTTAATCATCTTTACTCCATTACTTTTCAAAAAATAAATCAAAGCCTGTAAAACCATTTGATAATATTATTTTTTTTGCATTACTTTTTATTAATTTATTTATAATATCATTTTTTATTTTTGCATTGCCTATATATGGAAAATCTATAAAGCTATTTTCTATTATTGCTGGAAATGATATTTTTTCCGTAGCAGATATTTGAAGAAGTCTTAGTAAATAATCTTTGTCTTCAATATTCATTATGTTTTCATTCATTCCTTTAAAATCAACATTAATAATTGTTAATTTATTTAAATTCATTTTAATTTTATCATTTTTCATTTGATATGAACTCATATCAATAAATATTTTTTGACCTATTGGCTCTATTAGTCTTTTTTCTGACAATATAATAGCTCTAGGTAAGTTTTCTCTTATTAACTCCTCTGAAAGAGGTGAAACATTATCAAATATATTACCCTTATATATATACATATCATTATTTATTATAGTTTGTTCTGTGGAAATCAATTTCCACCCTTTTTGCAATGCCAAATTAATTAAAACACTTTTTCCACTTCCGCTTCCACCTAGACCAATTATGATTTCATCTTGTTCATTCTTGAGTGAACATCCATGAAATATAATACTATTATATTTTGTTTCTAAAATATATAATATATACTTCTGTATAATCCCCTTATTACCAAATAATGAGAATTGATGATTGTAATTTTTTTGAACAAGTTCTGAAACATTTGCATTAATAAGAAAGTTTCCATTTTCTATTTTAACACTAGCACTATCATTATCATTTATTATTATTTTTTCATTTGTTGTATCATCTTTTGGGCATTTTGTTATATGATAATTAATATATAAATTATACGGTTGAGGTTCATCAAATAAATCAGATATTTTATACTTATCTGAATTCAAAATTATTTCAAAAACAATTCCTCTTATTTTATATTTTTGCATATCCATATAAACACCGCTCCTTCTTAAGATCTTCTAGAAACAAATGCTGTTGTATCAACTTTTTCAAGTGTAATTATGTCTTGTCCCTGCTCTTTTTCAAGTCCAAAACCTAATACTTCTCCACCTGTCAAATATGACTCTACTTTGTGTACACTCTCATCAGTGTTATTTAAATGTATTTTTGCAACTTTACCACTTTTTACAATTTCATTTAAATCACTTAGATTATCACATTGTACAATACTATCTTTTTCTTTTAAAGACATATCATATGTAATTTGCTTATCATTTTGATTTAAAAGTATTTTGATATTATTTACAATATTATCAAAATCAATATCATTATTTGTAGTAGTTATCAATTCCTGAATACCATTATGAAAAGCATATATTTCTATTTCATCCTTTTCCTTTTTTAAAATTATGGTTACTGGAATACCTTTCCTTAAATTTTCAATTGTCTTTGAAGTTATCTTTTTTCTTATTATTTTTTCTGTATTATAAGTTATATTATTATCTTTCAAACAATCAATAAGATTATTTATAATATTATCATTCTTTTCATCATTTAAAGCATTAAGTATGCTTACTTGTATAGGAGCAATAAAACTATATAACCTTAAATTGTTTCCATCGCAAGAGTTTAAAAGATATGAAAATAATATATTTTCGCTCAAACCAAAATGTACAGAATATGTTGGTTTATTTCTATTATCAAGTTGATCTTTATATTTAACATTTAAAGCTTTAGTAAATATATCATTGTGAAAGTATGTCATTCCAGTTATAACTGTTTCGTCAAGTGGTGTAATAGAATCAATACATATAGTTCTTTTTGATATTTTTTTATTTGTACTTACAGGTCTTAGGACTTCAACACTTGGAATGTGTAAAATATCTTTTATAATTCTCCTATTCCAATTTGTTGCAAACTCCAATTCTTGCTCTGCCTCTTTCATTGTTTTAAATACAGCATAGCACTCTAAAAAAGATTTTCGCTCTCCTAAATTAAATGGAAATTTAGTATTTTTATTAGTCCTATATACAGGACCCCAATTATATATTTTTACTGGTAAGTTTATATTATGGTAATAATGCTTTAGCAGTTCCCTAATGTAAATATATGCATTAACCTCATGACCAGCTGCAATCATAAGATTTTTATTTTCTATTTTCATATATCCACCAGACACTTTTGAAACCTTATCTATTTCTGTTAATGAATTTGGATCTACTAAATCTGATAATATTACTCTTTGGTAACCTCCCATATTTAATAAATGCATCGCTTTAGTATATAGAAAATTACGTATTAATTCTCCATATGGCATATAATTAAGAGATTCCTTAGTTGGAATCCCCATAAATGCTACACCCGCATCATTAATTAATTTTTTAAAAGTTTGAGAATCAATTTTTTTCATAATCATTCTTATATTTCCAATTTAAGTTTTTTGTCATAATATCATATAAATTAAAGTTTTTCAAGTTTTTATTCTTTTGGGTTTAGGATTTTTATAATTTTTTAAAAAAATTATCCACAAAGTTATTACATTTATGTTAAAATGAAGAAAAAAACTCCTTTGCTTGATATTTTCCTAGTTCTCTGTTTTCTGCAAAATAATACAGAGAAAGTACAGAGTTACCACTTCGGTATATTGTTAATTTTCAATATATTTCTCTAATACTTCTCTTACTAACAATAAAATTTCACTTCATCGTCTCCATATTTTTCTCTCCATTTTGAAACGATTTTTAAATAATATAATGGTATTATCTCAAGTAATCTATTTAATTCTCTTTCAGGGATGCGTCCATTATTATTAGCTAAAATACAACCTCCACTTTTAGTTAACCATACTTTTGTAGAATTAGGTGTTGGCTTGCCTTTTGAAATATGTACATGAATAGGTTCATTATTTTCATTTGACCAAAAATAAATTTTATATCCGCATTATTTCTAAAATACTAGGCAAATTTAAGTCCCCCTTCTCTTGCATATTTAAAGAATAAATGAGCACCTTTTTCAACTGTTTCTCTAAATTCTTTTATCTCTTCTTCGCTGTAATTTCCATCTTGCTCTACTATCTCATAACTTGGAAGTTCAAAAACTACAGTATCAAAACCATTTTCTGTTGGTCTTTCAAAAGAAACCCTTATATATTCCTCTCCATTATCTTTTTTTCTAATATCTGAGAAAACGACTAATGTTTCATCAGGATATTTAGCAAATTCATACACCATTACTTTCACTCTCCATTCTTTCTAATTTTATTATTAATTAATCAAATTTATTTAAAATGCTTGTCCTCTATTTTATTAAAATTAAACTTTTCTTATATATTATTAGTATAGCATAATTTTCCTAAAATTACTATATTTTGGTATCACTTTAAAATTTTTATTTTATTGAATTTTAAAGTGCCATTTAAAGTGTCATTAATGTGCCAATTAAAGTGCCAAATTTTTAATATCAGTACTAATATTGCTCTAAACAGGCTATTCCTCATCTTATTTATTTTTATTCAATTATTCACTTCCGGACATTAAGCATTTAGGTGTATGATTTCCTACAATGTGTCCTTCCTCAATCATTTGCTTTACGAGTTCTGGTCTTGAATTCACATAGTGTGCTGTAACAAAAAAGGTTGCTTTTACATTATTTGCTTTTAATACTTCTAATATTTTATCGGTATATCCCGCTTCATATCCTTCATCAAATGTTAAGTATACTACTTTTTCTTCTGCATTTCCCATGCATATCCCGTCATTTGCTTCTAATATTTTTCTATTTTGCGTACCCAAATCTGGTTGTTTGTGGTCTCTTTCTCTTTTTACTCCCCAAGCGATAGTTTTATTGCTTACCTCTGAGGCTACTACTGGTTCTGTTTCTTCTCCAGACCATAGCGATGCTATGCAAAACACTCCTACTAGCAAAACAAGCATTACTAACATTCTTGTTTTGTTCTTGGTACCAAATGAAGTCATACTTCCACCTCTTTCTATGTTTTCTTTTTTTATTGTATGAATGTGTTTGTTTTTTATTACTGCTATTACTTATAAATTACTTTACTGTTCGCTATTGCTGATTTTTTTGTAATTATTTGAAAATAAAAGGTAAAAATTGTAAAATAAAATTCTTAGAGATTTTTTTAAATTTCTTCTCATTTTTCTAAAAGAATTGAAGAATTAGCTATTGACATTAGTAC
>UMJJ01006449.1_pt1 | contig 28361 bp, 19 predicted proteins | sample 1966051 | NCBI WGS metagenome assembly UMJJ01 (sample SAMEA4836147, study PRJEB28245) | human gut metagenome | biome: gut microbiome; material: fecal sample | place: Denmark | collected 2008
TGTCTGATTTTCTGATGAGTATTTTGGTTGCAACTATACTGCTTGTGGCTTTTCCGGCATTCATATCTTCTTGCAACTCACTTCGCAGCAAGGGTATAACAACAGCACAGAACATAAAGATCAATGATCAATCTGAACAAACAACGGTCGACAAAGACGGCACAGTCACTGTCGGAACATTGGGCAAGGATCTTCTGGCGTCGGGAATATATGACGTTGAAAACAGCGTTGATAATAAGAAGATGATGACTTACCTCGATACTGTGGGCAGTTCAGGAAATGTAAAGGACATTCAGATAACAGGTGGAATTGAGCCTGACGATAGCAAATCTTGGACTACCCGTTATCTTACAGATATACATGACGTATATCCTAAGCAGAAAAAGTACAATAGTCTAACCACAGAGAATATGATGTCCCTTTTAGGACTTGAAAATGAATATAATGTTCTAAAGAATGCAAATGGAGAGCTTATACTCAGTGCAGATTATGGTGCAAATATGCAGGTATACTGTTCTGTATACAGCACATCAGGCTCAATATACGGAAGCGTTCTGTCTGAAAAAGATTATGAAACATTTTTGTCAGCTTCTATTGGTGACGCTTGTCCTTATGGTGCTACACTTGGAGATCTGCATTATCCAGACGGCAGCAGGATAACAAATGTCATTAACTATAATACATATCTTCGTGACCTTATAGCAAACCACCCTGCTGTAGCTGCCGCAGGCAAAACGCAGGAGGTAGGAGCAAACGCACATACTGTTGAGGAAGCACTTGACATTATCAAAGATGATGTTATAAGGGAGCTTAACATAGCGGCAAATACAAATACCGCCAAAGATGCAGAACCAGTAAATGCAGAATATCAATCTTTTCCTCTTTTTGACGAGGAAGATTATGATGATCTTAATTCGGTAGAGCAGATCATACGCAGAAATATAACCAGCGGCTACACGGTTGACTGTTTATATTATTATCATATCGACTTCTGGTCAACCTTTGTGCTTATGCTTGCAGTGGCTATCTGCCTTATTTTCAGCGGAATAAAAATAGCAACTACGCTATTTGAAATAATGTTTGCACAGCTCATTACACCCTTTATCATAGCAACAGACCTTAACGGCTCAGGCAGGGCTAAAAAAGCTATCCAGAATATGCTGCTTTCAAACATAATTCTTATGATAGTTGTAATTCTTTTAAGAATATACATAGCCGTTATATGGGGCATAAAAGGGTCGGAATACGGCAGCAATTTTGCGGTAATGCTCATAGTTATAATAGCAGGCGCAAAGTTTGTGATAGACGGTCCAGAGGTGTTGACAAAGCTGTTCGGCATTGACGCAGGCGTTAAGTCAGGTGCAGCCACAATGATGGCTATCAACCAATCAATGCAAATGGGCAGTTATGCCACAATGGGACTTGCTCGTGCAGGAAGCAGCGTTGTACATGGTGCAAGTAATATAGCAAAGCATACCGCAAGCAGCGCAGCAGGAGCAGTAAAAGGCTTTGCAGGCGGCGTATATGGCGGTATACACGGCGGTGATACTACCCCTGGAAAGATAGGAAAAGCTATAGGCGGAGCGGCTGTTGGAACTGTAACAGGCGCTGTCGGCGGAGCTTTCGGTCATACTAATGCAGGCGCAAAGGCAGCTTATGCAGCAACAAATCCAGGCTCAATAAAAGATACATTCTCAAATGCAAAAGACAACATTGCCAATAACGTAAAAGAGTCTGTAGGAGAGGGCTTTTCATCAGGCGGCGCAGGCAGTGTTTCAAAAGGTGCTGACGGAAAGGACGGCTTAAATGGCGCTAACGGCATGAATGGAGCTAAAGGCGACAGAGGTGCGCAAGGCGCAGCAGGCAAAGACGGCACAAATGGAACTGACGCAAGAGCCGATAACAACAGCGGAAACAGCAACAATAACAGCAATAATAACGGCACGTCTCAGCCTGCTCGTGGCAGTGGCTTTGACGTTCCGACATCATCAGGTGAAAATAGCAACAATGCCACTAGCAAGAGCGGCAACGGTTTGAATATTCCAAATCCTGCAAGCAGCAATACCGCCAGTGCAGGAAACGGCGGCAGCTGCTCTGACGCTCCAAAACCGACAAACAGCAGTGAGCCGAATAATAACAGCGGCAGCGGCTTCAATAAGGAAGGAGAAAACTAAGCTATGGGAGTAGTACCGAAAAAAACTAAAGCGGAGCAGCGTATATTTAGACACATAAACCTTACCAAAATAGTTGGCTTTATAGTTACTCTTTTGGTAGCCTCGCAGTTATCAGGAATGTTGGTCAGCTCTAAGCTGGGCATTCCTTTTATCATATTCTGTGGCGCAGTGTTTATTATTATGAGTGGCAAAAGCCCCTCTGACCCCTGCAAATGCTTTGCAGAGGCTTGGCTTGAGTGGCTCAGCTTTCTTATGACAAATAAAACGCTGCATAAGCACAAGGAAGGAGAACAAAATAATGAAAAAGAAGTCATCGACATTGAAAAGTAAAATCGAAACTTCCAAAGGCTTTGCGAGAGAAAAAAAGACCAAAAAGCTGAAAGATGATCCGTCAAGCATAATGTCACGTCTGTCATTTGAAAGCATACATAACGGAATAGTCGAGCTGAAAGTAAAAGGCAAGCCGCTCAAAATGGGCGTGCTTGCAGTATCGGGAATGGATATATTTGACCTTAATGACTATGACCGCAACACTGTTTTCAATAATTTTGCGAAAGCAACATTATCCATAGGCACAGGTCACAAGTATGTTTTCACATCAAAAACGCCATATCTTGCTAATCAAAAAGCTTTTATAAAATACAAAAGTCAGCAGAGCATAAACAGATATTCCGAATATCTGCTCAATGAACAGTACGAGCTGTTTGACAGCTTTGAGAGCAGCCATTTTGACAGAATGGCGTATCTTTTCATATACTCCGATGACGAGAAGAAAATCTATAACGGTGCACAACGTTTTATCAGCCATATGCGAGATATAGACGTATCGTGGTGTTCCGATGATGAAATAATCGTCACGCTTAACAAGCTTATCTGTCTGAATACAGAAAATCAGCAGCTATCTGAAAAAGGCAGCCTGAATGAGATTATTTTACCTGAGAAGATAACTTTTCGACCTAATTACTACAAAGTAAATGATGTATATGCACAGACGATAGTTGTTTATGATTATGCAGCGGAAATCGATGACCTCAAGCTGGCTCAAATGGTAATACAATCTGATGATACCATAGTATGGGATATAAGCATATCTGAAAAGGATAAAGTCATAGATGAGATAAGTGCATCCCTGCGTGAGTTAGAGTCACGAGGAGGAATTATTCAAGATGCTGCCGATAAGATAGATACAAATACCGAGTATCAAAAGCTTGAGATCATTTATCAGAACATAAAAAACGGCAATGAGCAGATATATTATGTTACGCTCAGGTACATTCTGAAAGACGCCTCACTTAGCTCCTTGAGCAAGCGTTCAAAAGAGCTAATCCATGAGCTGCAGCTCAGTGGTCTGTCTGCGTATATACCGACAAATACCACACAGCATGAGTTTCTTTCTGTTATCGATGATAAAAGCAACACTATTCAGACACCGTTTCCTGTTTTTGATACACTGTCAAGGCAGTTTCCTTTCTATTATCAGTCACATATCGATGATACAGGACTTTTCTTTGGATTCACGGAAACAGGCGGTTTGAATATTCTAAACACGTTTAAAAGGACAAAGACCCGTAACTCATTCGATCTGCTTGCGTTTGGTCTGAAGGGCGGCGGAAAATCAGTTACTTTCAAATCAATGCTTGAGGATCAGCTGCTTTTGGGCAATAAAGTAATGGTACTCGATATCGAAAGTGAATATCAGCCTATGGCTAAAGTTTACGGCGGACAGACAATAAAAATCAACAGCAGCTCAAAAATAAATCCCCTTCAAATATGCAAGGTAGTCGATGCAAGAGTTGATGATGAAATCTCACCTGAGGACGAGGCAAGAGAGAATTTTGCCACAGAGATGTCACGAATACGCACATTTATGTCTATGTATATACCTGAAATAGATATGTATACTATGGAAATCTTCATGGATCTTGTGACAGAATGTCTATCTGACAAGGGCATTTTCCCCGAAACAGATATAACACTTTTTGAGCCTGATAAGTTTCCCTGCTTTACCGATGTGAACAACAAAGTCACTGAAAAGCTGTCACAAACGGATTCACTGCCTAAAAGAAAATATGACGCATACTGTAATATACAAGTATACATAAAGCAGCTTTGTGGCAAGGGTGCATACGCCGGTATGTTTGACGGAGTAACGAACATTGATGTAAAAAGCAACGATCTTATCATCTTCGATGTTAAGAGCATCAGTGAAATGGCTGACAATGTTTATAACGCACAGTTGTTCAACATACTCACTATAATGTGGGCTACCATATGCAAAAACATAGGATATAATCAAAACGTTATCAATCCATGGGATATGCGAAACGTTGTGTGCCTTATTGATGAAGCACACCGTTTCATTTCCGTAAAATACCCTCAGGTAACGGAGTTTATAGAAAAACTATGTCGCCGTACACGAAAATATTTTGCAGGGCTATGGTTCGCAACGCAGTCGATACTTGACTTTATCCCAGACGGAAATCTTGCGGCAGCTGGCTCAATCAAGGTTATTTTCTCACTTGTCCAGTACAAAATGATACTCAAACAATCGCCGGAAAGCATTGAAATTCTTCATCAAGCCTTTCCTCGTTTTTCATATGCAGAGCTCAGAGAAAGCACAGCATTTGAACCGGGACAAATGCTTTTGTCGTTGGACTCGGACAGAGATAAGCTCCATTGCAGAAGAATAGTCGGAGCAAGACAGCTATTGTATATGGGCAATGCTCAGGACAGGATCGAGATCATACACAACTGCTTTTCTCATTATTATAATGAGCACACTAAGCAGGAATACGGTCTTATGCTGAGAAAAATGGACGCTGATTATTTCAGAAAATGCTTTCTTGCAGAAACATATTCTTACCTAAAAATCGAACAGCACATAAGCCAATATATCGACACTGTGATCATTCAAATGGTTGATAATATTATAAAAGAACTTCTTCAGGCAGCTGGAACGGAGGCGACAAAATGAAAGTAGTAAGTCCAAAAGCGAGCAGTAAGATATATAAGATATTCACTATTGTTACTGCTGTTCTGGCTGTTTTGTTTCTCACATCCAACAGTTGGATAGCCTCACTTACATACAAAAGCAAAAGCAACGGCTATAACAAAACAATGTCACTTAACGGCTATAATATCAAGGTGACAGACGCAGCGTATTACGACAATGTATGCGAATTTGTCATAAAGTGCCGCCTTTCAGGGTCTGACACTGGAGCTACATATCCTGAGGTTACGGCTGTAAATTTTGACGACGACCTTACAGATCATAAGTTCACAGCAGGCAATAAGTATGACGATTATTCAAGAAAGATCACAGTAAAAAATCCGCCGTCGAATTTCAAAATAATGCGTGTGGTTATTAAAACTTCTATGCCTGACACAAAATATGATGACGCATATGACGAGTTTGGTGAGAAGATACCGGCGCACACCGAAAAAGGGAAAACTATCACACTTAGAGTAACTATAGACAGAAAAGATATGCAGACCCACGCCGTGAAAATAGTTCCGGGGTACTCTGAGGAAAGCTCAAATGCGAACACAACAAGCAGTTTATACAACTCTGAAACATCTAAAATCACGAGCCAACAAGCTGTAGCAGTGACAACACAAGCTACAGCACCAACCACACATGATCTGAGTGAAAAGGCTGCCGAAGCATCTCAAACGAGCAGGACTACCACGGAGAAACGACAGCCTGCAACAGCAGAAATGAACACGCAGCCTGCCGAAACAAGGGATTGCAATGAGCCTGCATATGCGCCGCCGCAGACCACCGGCACGACACATAAAGAGCCTGCATATGCACCACCGCAAACCACAGCAGCAACACATAATGAGCCTGCACAAGCTGAAACCACCACAACACAGGCAAGGGTATATTCCATAAAACTCACAACAGAATTTGAGTACAATGACGTTCAGATCAAGATAGGCGAGCACACTCAGCTTCGTGCAGAAGTCAAACCCGATAACGCCGTAAATAAAAACGTAAAATGGGAAAGCAACCGTCCAGACATAGCAACAGTCGACAGTAATGGAAGGGTCACAGCAGTTGCAAAAGGCAAAGCTATCATATCCGCAGTAACAGAAGATAAGGGCTTGCAGGCAAGCTGTATGGTGACCGTCAAGGAATAGAAAAGAGGTAATAAAAATGCTATTTAACAACTCGTCAAATAAAATAAGAATCATAGGATTCTTGGTTTCAGAAGTAAAAATCATCAATGCCTATGCAATAGAATTTCTTATAGCCGTACCGAGAAAAGTCAAAAAAGGAGAGCAAGGATTTAATGATGTTTTCACTGTATATGCCAACGAGGCAAGCACGATCTCCTTTGCAAAAAATCATTTGCACAAAGGCTGTGTAGTAGTTGTAAAGGGAGAACTGAGGACCTTTACGGACAAATCAGTGAAGATATGCAGCAGTGATATAACCATTTCGTCACAGAACAAGTGAGGTGAAAACGTTGGAGAATATTCTTTTTGAATACCCGGTACGAGAAGAAAACGGTTCATTAGATGAAGAATTTCAGGTGTTAAAAAAGCAGCTAACAAAGCTTAAATATGCCGTGATGATATCATCTTTTTGTGCATTGACAATGTATTTTTTATCTGCATTTTTTGCAAAAGCAGAACTGATTTTTTATTTTCTGACAGCACTTTTTGTGTTTGTCGCAATGATAACAGGCAAGATTTTTGTGCGGTATCCTAAGCATCTTTTGCACATAAAAGCTACAGAAAATGAACTGCAGCTTGCTTACTATAAAGACAAAAAAAGCACACACACCTTTACATATAGTGAAATAGAAGAAATACATTTTGCAGATAAAAGTTATACGGCTGTCTGTATTAAACGTGAGGGCAGAAAGCCGATATTGTTCGAGCTGAATAAGGATACACCTGAGCAGGGCTTTTTCCTTTTTACTATTCAGAAAATACTGCCTGCTGTTTGCAAAACAAACAGCAAAGAGATAGCAAAAAAATATGGTGATGAAGCTGATTATTACAACAGAATTTACGAGGGGAATAATTAAAAATGGATATAAAAATAAGAAATATCTCTCCACAGGTCATAAGCGAGATAGACAAAATAGCCAAACAAGAGGGTGTTTCGCAAAACACCCTTTATAATAAAATCATTTCTGACTATGTCAAATGCAATGACGATTTTCTTATAAACATACTTCCTGCTATCGTTCGTGCGCTTGTAAACAGCGAGCTTGAACGCTTATCTGAGGGAGCAAAAACAACGATAAATAATGTGTATATTGCAGCACAAAAAATGATGAAAACAACAGAAAAAATTGATAATCTGCTTACAGAAACGCTTAAAAATTCAACAGAAAACTCAATTACAAATGATGAAATTTTGAGAATACTCGAAATTTCAGACAAAGATAATTCATAAATAGGGCGGTTTTGTTTACACAACAGAAATATATACAGATTATTACAGTGGCAAAAGTATATACTTTGGATATATTCTTACATAATAATGGATATTTAATATATCCAAAAGATATATCGACCAAAAAAGCGGATATAAAAAGGATATATAATTGAAATGTCTACCAAAAAACGTATATCAAAAAGATATACTTATAAGTTGCATGGGGGTCATGGCAGCACACTTTAAACCTCGGTTTTACCGAGGTTTACAAACGGCGTGGGGGTCACGCCTTTATGCTCTTGAGCAACCGATTTTAACTTAGAGTAATAGAAATTAAATTCAAAATCAGAAAAGGACTGATAAAAATGCCTGTAAAAAAATTAATTACACTTACAGAGGAAAATTTTCAAAAACTGCAAGAGATACAACGCTTGCGAGGAATTACAACAACGAGCGGCTGCGTGACGGCATTGATAAATGACGCATACAATAGTGACCACGATAAAACCGCCGATGATACACAGCTGAGAGAGATCGCAGCAAGTGTAGATAAGCTGCTGATGATCGCACGAGAAAGCGAGAGTATGATATATCAGGAGCGTGACGGAATCAACACACTCCTGCATTTTTACGAGGTGCAGGAATATCAATCGGCAGACAAGCGACTGACAGACAGCAAGCCCCACGATGTGCTTAATAAGTCTGCTGAAAATTATCAGCAACTTGTGCACCGGCGATCACTCGACAAAGGTGTTTCGGCACTGCAGGATCAAGGCAATGAGGAGAATGACACTGAATGACCCCAAATATATTTCATAAATGCAAATTCGTGTACAGCTGGCGTATAAGCGGTGACGGCGGCACTGTGCTGTTTGACTTTCTCAGTTATATGCTGCGTCCAGAGGCGTTCGAGCCCAGCAAGCACGCTGATGAAATGGAATATGTATATTCGGAGTTCATACCAAACGAAAAGAGTCAGGCGAAGGATATAAAAAAAGAACGATCCTATGGAGCGTTTACAAGCACTAAAGATAATTTGACCGCCGCTGATCTGGATAAGATACGGCAGCAGGAACGAGCAAGCCGTTCAGAGGGCTGCCCTAAGTATGCAGGTGTTATATCATTTGATAATGCATATCTGCGAGAAAATGGTTTCATTGTAGGGAATCAGCTAGACAGACAAGCACTTGTGGATGCTGCACGAAAAGGCATTAACGCTATGATAGATAAGACACAAAAGCTTGATGCAAGCAACTGTTACTGGGTAGGTGCGATCCATGTAAACACAGGCAACGTACACATACACTATCAGCTTGTGGAATATCACCGGCTTGAAGACAGACGCATTACATACAAGAACAGAGGTCAGGACGATTTTGAGCAGGCAGCATTAGACGAACTAAAAAGAGTAATGACACACTGCATTGACAAGAGCATAGCAGCACAAGAGCTTACAAGATTTCAAAGAGATGTACTTGCTCCGAGCATCAAAAGTGAATTTGCAGGAAGTATTCAAAAAATAAATGCACTTATCGACAAGCTTCCTGATGACCTAAAAAACAGCGGCAATCAGTGGCGGTATGCAAAACAAAGTAAACCCATAAAAAACGAAATTCAAAGCTGCATACGGTCTGTAATATCTGAAAATACCACATTGAGTATTATGTTCGACACATATCTCCATAAGCTTGACGAAATACAAGCAACGTTGTTTCGCAAAAGGTACGGACAAAATTCAAGGTGGGCAAATTATAAAGAAAACGAGCTTAATGGCAAAAACGGAGACGGCAAAGACGGATTTTATTCACGAGTCGGCAATTCGTTTCTGAACATCTGCCGAGAATACTATATGACAAAGGACAAGAACATACAGATCGACAACAACATCCCAGAGCCGAAAACGTATCTGTCTGAAAAAGAAAGCGAAGGCTTTTCTGAGAAAAATGAGCCTGACTACAACAACGGTATTTCCTCGCAGAAATCAAAAGTGTATCTGTCTGAAAATAAAAAAGATGATTTAGAGGATGCTATGCCTTATGACTCTTTAGAAAACTCTGATATCCCTGATGATTTGGAAATGTACCTATCTTCAAGAAATTATGATGAGTTGTATGAACCAAATGCTCCTGACTACAGCACGGATATTTTTCCGCAAGAGCCTGAAGCGTATCTGTCTGAAAATGATAAAAGCGATCAGGCAGTGGAACGTCTACGCATAGATTGGAGCAAGAACTATAAGCTTGCTCTCGACTATATGTACGGAAATGAACAGAACAAATCAGCAGTCATAAAGAAAGACCCCGAAAAAGCTTTTGAAATACTCTCAGTAGAAAGCAAAAGCGGAAATATTCTCGCAACATATGACATAGGCAAGCTTTATGACAGCCAAATGCTAAAATCCAATGACGGCGATACATTAAGTCAGCAATATTACAGCAAAGCCTTTGTGGATTTTCACAAGCTGCTGTCCATAGTAAGCATGAGTGATGACAAACGTGATAATTGGACAAAGTCCTATCTCAACTATCGTATAGGTAAAATGTATGAATATGGGCTTGGCGTTACTCAGGACTATAGCTCAGCCATAGAGCATTATAAGCTGTCTGAAAATAAATATGCTTATTTTGCTCTCGGAAACATATACAAATACGGCTCTGGTGTTGAAACAGACTATGCCAAAGCATTTGACTATTATATGCGCTCACTAAGCAGCAAAGGCGGAATGCCCTTCGCAAGTTATGCCGTAGGACAAGCTTATGAACTGGGTCAAGGAGTAGAAAAAGACCTATCAAGTGCGCATAATTTTTACGCTGAAGCTTTAACAGGTTTAGAGAAAGTATTCACTAAAAACCATGACGATAATATCAGCTACAAGATAGGTATGATGTATCTGAATGGCAAAGGAACGGATATAGACCTTGAATGTGCTGAAAAATATCTGCTGCTCTCGGCGGACTCCAATAACTATAAAGCACAATATATGCTCGGTAAGCTCTATCAGAGCGACAGCAAAAAAGATCTTCAAAAGGCTGAAAAAGTCCTGATAAAGGGTGCTGAAAACGCTCAGGATAAAACAGGATTGTGTGAATATAGTCTTGGCAAGCTGTATCTTTCACAAGAGAGATATGACAAGGCGGCATCATACTTAGAACGTTCAGCAGCAAAAGATAATTACTATGCAGCATACACTCTCGGAAAACTCTATCAGGAGCAATTTAACGATAATACCCAGGCTGAGAAATACCTTCTTCAAGCTGCCGATCACAAAGACGATACTATGGGTATAGCAGCTTATCGCCTCGGCAAGCTGTATCTGTCTGAAAATAACAGACGAAAAGCATTGCAGTATTTCACGAATGCCGCTGACAAAGATAGCATACCTGGAATGTATGCTGCAGGGAAAATTCTTCTTGATAGCAGAAAATCAACAGAAGTTTCAAAAGGAATACGCTACCTTTCATCAGCCGCCGATAAGGACTTTGAGCCTGCGATATACACTCTGGGCAAATATTATAGCTCATTCAATAATACAAAAGCTAAAGAATACCTTAAGCGTTCTGCGTTTGAATACAACGATCCAAATGCACAGTATATTCTTGGAAAAGTGTATCTGTCTGAAAATAAAAACGAAATGGCTGAAAAGTGCTTCCGTCAGTGCGCTTTAAACGGCAACAACAGTGGACAGCTCGCTTATGGTTTAATGCTGCTTCGTGACGGTCAAAAGAAAGCAGCATATCAATGGCTGAGAAAGTCAGCACGCTCAGGCAATGACATTGCTAAAAAGATAATAAGCGGTAAAAAAGCGGATATACCATTTGAATTCAGACTAGCAGGCTGTATGCAGGCGCAGAGGACACTTCTTCATAAATCATCAAGTATGCTGCGCAACGCCCTTAAATCTGAGGAAGCAAAAACCGCACGTCTTATGAGAGAATTTGAGATCGAGCAGGAAATGGCGAAAGCAAAAGAACAATATCATAGCATATAAAGGGGAACTAATATGGATCTTGAAAAACTTAAGCGCATAAAAAATCTTATCATCGCAAAAATACTTTTTGTATTTGGTTGGATCTATGATCTTGCTATGCGTATTTTAAATGCGGTGAATAAAACACCTATTGAAAAAGACAAAGACCGTCGAAATGTCAGAATAAAACAATTTGCAATAGCTACATCGATACTATATGTGATCTTTAACAGCATTTTCATCTATGTTATAAAGTCATTGAGAAGTATAAGCACCGTCAATGGCAGTGCAGATTATTCAAAAACGCACTTTATGCCGTGGAATATCATTGTTCCACCCGGATTTATGATGTTCATTTTTGAGCTGATTCTTTCTCTTATAGTTGGTCTGGGAATAACGGTAAAGTTGCATACACTCTACCGAATGAAAAATGACAGCAAGAACGTTAAGGGTGACAACAAGTTTATGGAGGACAACGAACTGTTAGATCATTTTCTGGCAGTGCCTATGGATAACATCACTTCAGCAGAAAAGGCAGGAATGCTCATAGGAGAAAGCAACGGCGTCTACTACATCGAACCGGGCACATACAACACAATGACCGTAGGTGCACCACGTTCCGGCAAGGGTGAATGCTATGTGCTGCCAAGCCTGAGGCTTATGGCGAATGCAAAAGAAAAGCCCTCTGTTATCGTTAATGATATGAAAGGCGAGCTGCTTGAACTGACCTATAAGGAATTTGCCAAAAACGGCTACAAGATAGTTACTCTTAACCTTATCGATACTGACCGTTCGGACTGTTGGAACCCTCTTCAGCTTATCATTGACGAGTACCTAACAGCTAAGCACGGCAACAATGACTTGTCGCAGACTTCAAAGCTCGTCAGCTCATTCGCTCACTGCCTTACAGACGATACCCAGAGCGAGGCTATATGGACAGACTCCGCAAGGTCGCTGCTCAGTGCCCTTATATACTATTTCTTAGATAAAGGCTACGAGAAAAATGATATGTCCTGCGTTAATATGTTCAGTATCACAACATTCTTTACCGAATTTGGAGTTTACAATACTGTTATCGAGGACGAAAGCGGTAACAAGAAAGAAGTCAACGCACTTGATGAACTTTTCAACGCACTGCCGGTGGGCTGTCTTGCAAGAACATCTTACTCTACGTCAAAGTTCTCCCAGGGTGATACACGTTCTTCAATATACACTGTTCTCTCCGCAGACCTTGAGATATTCATGACGGATATGGGCGTTCAAAAGCTGACATCTAAAAATGAAATAAACTTTGCTGACCTTATCAATGAAGATCAGCCTTGCATAATATATATGCTCGTTCCATATGAGGAAAAATCACGATACGTTATCGCCTCGATGTTCGCAGATCAGTCATTTTTGTACCTCGCAAAACAGGCAAGAAAGTATCCGGGAGGAAAGCTGCCAAGGAAAATAGAGTATATGTATGACGAATTTGGACAAATGACTAAGCTGCCTGACCTCAGCAGTAAGATGAATGCCTCACCCGGAGCTAACATTCTTTTCAATCTATTTCTTCAGGACTACGGACAGCTTAAGAAATATGAAAAAGAAGAAGAAGGCATCAAAGGCGGCTGTAACATTCAGATATACATATTATCTCTTAATGGTAATACAAACAAAGCATTTTCTGAAATGATAGGAAATGAAACAGTAAACTATTTGACCTTCAGCGGAAGCCTGTATGGATTTTTAGATCACCAAGGTGAACGAGTTGACAGCAAGGCGCTGCTCGATACAACACAGCTCTCAAAGCTGCCGTTCGGCACTGCTATTGTCAAAAAAATGCGATGTGAACCAATAAAGACCAATATTACGCCATATCATCTGCTACCTAACAAAATGCCACGCATACCTATAGACGAGCTGCCGATAAAATCTCGCAACATTGACCTTTCCGCAGCAATGTATCCATATGACGAGCTTTGGGACAGTCTGGGCGTAATAGGTTATCAATACAGATTAGACAGCCTCAAAAAGACTGCTGAACGTGCTATGAATGACTACTATATGCAGCTAGGCAAGATAGACCAAATAAAGTCAGACGGCAGCACTGTGTCCGAAAGTATGTATAAGGCTGCACTTGAACTTGAGAAAAATGCCGGTGCGGCTCAACGGCAAGTCATAGAATATCAGCAACAGGTACAAAAGCTCAATGAGTTTCGTGCAAACGAGGCACGAAAGATCTTTGCAGAGGCATATGGAACAAGCGGCTCAGACGAAGAAGATGATTACACCGATCAGGACGAGCTCTATTTCCCAGGAGAATACCCGGACGATGGTCCGTATGTCGATATCACCGCCCTGCTATATAAGATCAACGGACTTGTAGGCAGCGAGCTTGGAGGATTTCTTTCAGATCAGAACTATGCCGCTGCAAGGGGCTACATAAAGAAAATACAGAAACGTCCTGATATACGCAGCAATTTTGTTGCCGATGAATGGGCGGCACTGGAACAATACATTAATAATGAGGAATTGAAAAATGCGAATACCTAACAGCTTTGTTACACGCTTTACACAGGCAGCCGACTTGAAGCTTGCCTGTGTATTTTACAGTCTTATTCACAGCAACACAAAAAGAAATCTGCTTGGCTATGAGATCACAGTCAAGCAGTCAACCCTTATGTCACTATGCGGTTGTTCGTTGTCAACGGTAAAGCGTACAGTCCGTTCTCTCAGCAAATGCGGTTTCATAAAATCACAGAAACGTCAAATGACTACACCCGGCAAGCTCGGAACATATACATACACTATTGATGCCGTATCTACAGCTTCTAAATATTTCACCATGGATAAAAAGCTTATGAGCAGATTGAATGGAAATGAATTCAGAGTTTATGCAGTGTGCTGTAAGCTGGCTGACAGCTCGCACAAGAGTTTTTTCCAAAGCTATAATGATCTATCTAAGCTTCTTGGCATGAGCCGTCAGGACGTTCTCAGGACGATAGAAAAGCTTGTAAAAGGCAAATTCATTCGTAAGAAGAAAATCAGAACTCGTGTAGGTGATTTTACAGACAACACATATACTGTCTGCATATATGTTCCTCACAGCAGAATAAAAAAAGCCCCCCGCCGCTCAAGCAGGAGGCAGAGCATTCATTGCTTTACAATGAACACACCCATTAAAAACACAAGTTCATTGTATAACAAAAAATCGGATTTGTCAATAGGTTTTAAGAAAAAAATGCGGCTTTCGGAGATTTTTTTCTTAAAAAGGGGTAGTGGGTAAAATGAACTGTCTATAACTGACCCATTCTTGATTATCTGTCTGAAAACAGATATTTGATGTTTCTGTATCTATACTTGAATTATTTTTTTTAGAATATGCACGCTTTTTATCAAATTTTGCCTTCTTTTTCAGACAGATATTGCTTTGCTGCTGTAAAAATCTCTGCTTTTGTTGTAATATATTATATATTCTAAAAACAAAGGGGATCATTATGACAACTATTGAAGAATTAATCAGCGAAAAGAAAGAGCTTGAAAGGCTTGTGGTAAAGCTTGCTGCGGAAAATCAGCAGCTCAAGGACGAGATTTCTGAGAAAAAGGCAAATGATATTCTATTTGCAGATCTGATCGAGCAATGGCTCAAAAACCGAAAAATGGCGGTAAAAATCAACACCTATGAGGCATATCGTTCACAGGTGTACGTGCACATCGTGCCATACTTTCGCAGCAAAGGCACAATGCTTTCAGAGATCACGCCCGGTGTGCTTGAGGAATATTATCTAGTCAAATACAACGCCGGTCTATCGGGCTTAACGATACGCAAACATCACTCGAACATCAAAATGGCACTTAGATATGCGGTCAAGAACGGTTTGACAGACCACAATGCAGCCTTGCTTGCGGAACTTCCCTGCACTGACCGTTACTGTGGAAATTTCATAAGCACAGATCAATTTGAGATAATTCTTAACAAGGTCAAAAATACTGACCTCTACACGCCTGTGTTTCTGGCAGGAACTATGGGACTCAGACGCAGCGAGGTTCTGGGTCTGCGTTGGTCAGACATAAACTTTGAAACGCAGACTATGTGCATACAGCATACTGTAGTCAAATGCATTAAAGATCACAAGATAACTTTGATGTTTTCAGACGTTCCAAAAACCAGAGCAAGCCGCAGAACCTTGCCTCTCCCCTCAGGCGTGCTCAGATACCTCAAGGAGCTTAGGCGCAGGCAGTGCGATAACTACACGGCTCATCGTGACAAATATTCACGAGAATATCTTAAATACATATGCGTTGACGATATGGGGCTGATCGTCAAGCCCGACGATCTGTCTGTTGGTTTCGGCAGGATAATGGCAGAAATGAATTTTCACTGCCGTTTCCACGATCTTCGCCATACCTGTGCGTCACTGCTTGTTCAGCACGGCGTTGAGCTAAAGTCCGTGTCGATCTGGCTCGGTCACAGCAGCATAGCTGTCACCAGCGATATATACACGCACCTTACATATCGTGAAAAGCTGAAAGTCGCTGAAACGATCGATGAGTATATGAAAGATGTCAATGTGTCACCGTGACACATTAGATAAGCGGCTTAGTTTCAATACGTGTTGACAAAACACGTACAATGTGATATGATAATTATAGGATATATTCAATATCGAAAGAAGAATAATATGACAAATTTCAATGATTTTCTTAATGCACAACTAACTGTTCCTGAGCTTAAGGCAGAATACAATTCTATAGAGCCTGAATTTGCAGTAGTTCAAGCGTTAATTGACGTCCGTAAAAAGAAAGGTATAACTCAGCAGCAACTTGCCCACCTTTCAGGTATTGCACAAGGTGATATAAGCAAAATTGAAAATGGAAATGCAAACCCGTCTATAAAAACACTTCAAAGGCTTGCCGCTGCTATGGATAAAAAACTTAAAATTGAATTTGTATAAAATAAAAATCCTTGGTGTGTCACAATGACACACTGTCTAGTGACACAAAAACGGAGTGATTTTAATGTCCAAAAATAAACTTGTTTCTCCTGTTCTCAAATGGGTGGGAGGAAAAAGGCAGCTGTTGCCCTCTATAAAGCTCATGCTACCTAAAAGGATAACCTCGTATTGTGAGCCTTTTGTTGGTGGCGGTGCTGTTTTGTTTGATCTGCAGCCTAAAAAAGCAATAGTCAACGACATTAACATCGATCTCATTCATGTATATACTGTTATAAGAGATGATGTTGACGCTCTTATCGAAATACTTGAAACCTATCCGAATGAGGAAAGTTTCTACTATGAGCTTCGTAATATTGATCGTGATAAATCAAAATACGATAGGCTTAGTGACATCGAAAAAGCGGCAAGGGTTATTTTTCTCAATAAAACTTGTTATAATGGTTTATATCGTGTAAACAATGCAGGAGAATTTAATAGTCCTTTTGGAAAATACAAAAATCCAAATATCGTTAATGCTCCTGTTTTGAAAGCCGTAAGTAATTATTTTAACTCTGCTGAGATAACATTCAGTTCAAACGATTTTGCATTATCACTTGAACAAGTACGGAGAGGAACGTTCGTATATCTTGATCCGCCATATGATCCAATATCAGATACCTCTAGCTTTACTGGTTATTCAAAAGGCGGTTTTAGCAGAGAACAGCAGATTAAACTTCGTGAGTGCTGTGATATGCTTAATGAACGTGGTGTAAAATTCATGTTGTCAAATTCTTCAACTGAATTTATAAGAGAACAATATTCTGATTATCATATAACAACTGTACAAGCCAAAAGGGCAATCAACTCAGTTGCAAGCAAACGTGGAGATGTTGATGAGGTAATAATAACAAACTATGAATGACACAGATAAACTTGAACATGAAACCAGGAATGACGCAGCATGGCATTTATTATTTGAAAAATACGATATTCTACATCAAATAGAACAAGAAGGGTGTTTTCAAATATCTGCTACACAAATTAAAGAGTTTCGTGAGCCACGGTTAATGGCAAAATTTGATCACATTATCAATTTGCCTAAATTATTCAAACAAAATAAGCTCTCCATACTTCCTATTACTCGTGGTGATTATATCATTTCTCATTTTGATGCGTATCATAAATTCGAGCCTATGTCACCCGAAGTAACAAGAATAAGCTTACCATACTACATTCAAAGTTTAGATGTAGACTCTATCACCAGTGAAGCAGTTGCTTTAAATTGTGCTTATGTGTCGGGCATAATAGCAGACTTTCTAGAAGATGAGCAACTTGTTCCAACTGTAAGTGGCAGAATGGGATCTGGTAACTTCAATTTTGAGATCAAAGATGTTCTATGCAATGACAAAAGAAACATTGAAGTACATAATTCTCAAATAGAGATAGATGCAGGATATGAGGGATTACAAAAGCTTGCACTAATTGAGGCAAAGCGAGATTTGTCGAAAGATTTTCTTGTAAGACAGCTCTACTACCCTTTCAGGACGTGGAAAGATCGTGTAAACAAAGATGTCAAACCAATTTTCCTTGTGTATTCCAATGGCATATTTCATTTATATGAATATCAATTTTCTGATCCAATGGAATATAGTTCACTGACACTTGTCAAGCAGAAAAATTATTCTGTGGAGGAAGATATGACTATTACATCTGAGGAAATCAATCAATTACTTGACAGTGTACCGATAATTGATGAGCCTGAAATATCATTTCCACAAGCAGACAGTTTTGAACGAGTAATAAATCTATGCGAATTATTAAACGAACACCCTATGACAAAAGATAATATTACAATTAATTACGCATTTGACGAAAGGCAAACAAATTATTATACCGACGCTGCTCGCTATCTTGGGTTAGTTGACAAGCAAAGGAATGATAGCATTACATTTTTCTTAACGTCAAAAGGAAAAAACATTTTAAAACTCAGCTACAAACAAAGGCAATTAGCTTTTTGTGAAGCTATATTATCACATAAGGTTTTTTCAGAAACTCTTAATTTATGGTTTAGTCAGGGAGAAATCAACAAGCATGAAATTGTTGCAATAATGAAACAGTGTAACCTATATAAAGTGAAAAGTGACGAAACATATTATCGTAGGGCTTCAACAATTAGAAGTTGGCTTGAATGGATCGTGGAATTATTATAACGAAAATACCCCTAGTGTGTCACGGTGACACACTAGGGGTCATTTTGCATTTATATATAAAAGATATATTCCCCACCATTAATTTCCGCAAAAGTATTGACAAATTGACAAAATGGTGGTATAATTAATATACAGAGGAAATTTAGAGGGCATAAAAAATTGCACCCTCTAAGGCTTATAAACTCTTGGCGGAGATTATAAGCCCAGCAGCACAGATGTTCACAGCAACTGTGGAGCTTTCAGAGAATGCTATCCTCGTGCTCTATTATAGCACGTTGGAAATAGATTGTCAAGGGCTTTTCACGATGTCAAACATCTGGAAAGCTCTTTTTGCTTTTAGCTGCTGATTCAACTCATCAAAAATGCAGCTTGAAAATCAAATATCGTAAGTCCTCAAATAAGATTGAGATGAGGTCAACTGATGTGAAACACAAGCACAACAAGACATTGAGTTGTCTTTAAGTCGCTTTGAGCCATGACGTTCGTTACTGTTCAATCACGCCGATCAGGCATTCTTAACATTACAGAACATGAACACGAGCCAGCCAGTAACAGTTAAGCTAACTGCAAGCCTATGTGCCGACGCCACTATGGATTAACATCAGATGATTCGCCCAAGCTCCACAATGTGCAGCTGCCTTGACAAGGTCTAAGAGCGAAACGAAACAAATGTCACAAAACATATCCTAGCTTGTTACTACAAGCTTTCATATATGCTCAGCAAGGAAACTTAAAGATACTTGCTGAGGAAAGTCCACATTTTTATATCCTGTGGATTTTCCTTTGTGAGTATCAAAAATGATTGGTGCGCCAGAAGGGACTCGAACCCCCGACCTACTGGTTCGTAGCCAGTCACTCTATCCAGCTGAGCTACTGGCGCATTCAACTCTAATATTATATCATATGCAAGCACCCTTGTCAACAAGTTAATTGAATTTCTCCACTTATTTTACAGAATGTTCACATCGTTTCTTGTAGCTTCACACCTTTATCCACCCTTTAAATGCCATTGTTTTTCACACTTTTTGTCAATCAAGTGTTTGTAATCATTTGTAATACTTTTTCGGCAAACTGCTCTGTTTTTAACCGGAATTTTTGTAGATTATTTATCATTCTATGCCCTTGACTTATATTCTGATTGTGGTATAATAGTAAATGTTCAATATTATGTTGTAATAAAAGAAGTCAACCACAATATATAGTGGTTGAGCAGGATAGAATGAAAGGAAGAGTATAGGTGAAGATAATAAAAAGAAGCGGCGCTGAGAATACGTTCGATAAGGAAAAGATAGAAAATGCCGTTGCGAAAGCTAATATCACTGTGGAGGAAAAGGATAGGCTCTCTGAGGGAGAAATAGGAGAGATAGCACAGAATATAGAGGACAAATGCTCTGAAATGAATAGGGCTATGGACGTTGAAACTATTCAGGACTGGGTGGAAGCCGATATCATGCGCCACGGCAAGTATACAGTGGCAAAGCATTATATCACCTACCGCTATGAGCGTTCTATCGTCAGACAGGCTAATACTACTGACAAGCAGATACTTTCTCTTCTTAACTTCGAGAACGAGGAAGTCAAGCAGGAAAATTCCAATAAGAACCCTACTGTCAATTCAGTTCAGAGGGATTATATGGCAGGTGAAGTGAGCAAGGATATCACAAGAAGATTTTTGCTTCCTGACGATATAGTTGAGGCTCACGAAAAAGGTCTGATACATTTCCACGACGCCGATTATTTCGCTCAGCATATGCACAACTGCTGTCTTGTAAATCTTGAGGATATGCTCCAGAACGGCACTGTTATAAGCGAGGTCATGATAGAAAAGCCACACAGCTTCTCTACAGCCTGCAATATCGCTACACAATCTATCGCTCAGATAGCTTCTTCACAGTATGGCGGACAGAGTATCACACTTTCCCACCTTGCTCCGTTCGTTCAGATATCCCGTGATAAATATCGCCGTGAGGTAAAAAAAGAGTTCGCAGAGCTTAATATCCCTGCCGACGAGGATACTATAAATAAGGTAGCCGAAATGAGAGTAAAGGCTGAGATAGTTCAGGGCGTTCAGATGATACAGTATCAGGTCATCACTCTTATGACAACAAATGGTCAAGCACCTTTCGTTACTGTTTTCATGTACCTTGACGAGGTGCCGGAGGGGCAGACAAGAGATGACCTTGCGGCTATCATAGAGGAAATGCTCAGACAGCGTATCCAAGGCGTAAAGAACGAAAAGGGTGTCTATATAACACCTGCGTTCCCTAAGCTAATATATGTCCTTGAAGAGGACAACATAAGAGAAGGCTCAAAATATTGGGAGCTTACAAAGCTTGCTGCAAAGTGTACCGCAAAGAGAATGGTGCCTGACTATATAAGCGAAAAGAAAATGAAAGAGCTTAAGGTAGACAAGAACGGCAATGGTCAGTGCTACCCTTGCATGGGCTGCAGAAGCTTCCTTACAACATATCTTGACGAAAACGGCAAGCCTAAATATTACGGCAGATTCAATCAGGGCGTTGTTACAATAAACCTTGTGGACGTTGCCTGCTCGTCATATAAGGATACGGATAAGTTCTGGAAGATATTTGATGAAAGACTTGAGCTTTGCAGACGTGCGCTTATGCTCCGTCACGAAAGACTTAAAGGCACTCCGTCAGACGTTGCGCCTATCCTTTGGCAGAACGGTGCATTGGCAAGGCTTAAAAAGGGCGAAACAATCGACAAGCTCCTGTTCGGCGGATATTCCACCATATCACTTGGCTATGCAGGTCTTTGCGAATGCGTAAGATACATGACTGGCAAGTCACACACAGACCCTTCAGCAACGCCTTTTGCACTTGAAGTTATGCAGCACCTTAATGATGCCTGCGCAAAGTGGAGAGCGGAAACAAACATAGATTTCAGCCTTTACGGCACGCCATTGGAGTCCACAACATACAAATTTGCAAGATGTTTGCAGAAGCGTTTCGGTGTTATCGAGGGTGTAACAGACAGAAACTACATCACAAACAGCTATCATATCCATGTTACCGAGAACATCGACGCATTTGACAAGCTCACCTTTGAGTCACAGTTCCAAGCTCTCTCACCAGGAGGAGCTATCAGCTATGTGGAAGTGCCGAATATGCAGAACAACATAGAGGCTGTTCTTGCAGTTATGCAGCATATTTACGACAACATCATGTATGCAGAGCTTAACACAAAGAGCGACTACTGTCAGAAGTGCGGTTTTGACGGTGAGATAAAGATAGTAGAAGATGACGGCAAGCTTGTATGGGAGTGTCCGAACTGCGGCAACAGAGATCAGAACACTCTGAACGTTGCAAGGCGCACCTGCGGCTACATCGGCACGCAGTTCTGGAATCAGGGCAGGACTCAGGAGATAAAGGAGAGAGTTTTGCATTTGTGATTCCCCAAAAATGGAATTGTGGCGATTTAAAACCCAAAATTTTTTTCTAGCGAAATCGCAAAATTTTGAACATTATAGCCGTTAAAACTCAAAAGTTCAAAAATCAAAACTCGTCAAAAAAATGAACATTATAGCAAGGAAAACTCAAAAACTCAAAACTGCAAAATCCGAAAATAATGAACATTATTATTGACATAAAACAGCAAACAGCATATAACTATCGGGGCAATACAAAATCGTATTGCCCTGCGTTGTATGTATGAAAGGAGCGGAAAATGAATTATTGTGAGATAAAGAAAACCGATATTGCCAATGGCTCAGGTGTGAGGGTCACGCTGTTCGTATCAGGTTGCAGACACCACTGCAAAGGCTGTTTTCAGCCTGACACTTGGAACTTTGACTACGGCAAGCCTTTCACAGATACCACCGCAGACGAGATAATTAACGCCCTCTCAAAGGGCTATATAAAAGGGCTTACGCTCCTTGGCGGCGAGCCTATGGAGCCTGAGAACCAGCCTGAGCTTACAAAGCTCCTCCGCCGTGTGAAAACAGAACTTCCCGACAAGGACGTGTGGTGCTACACAGGCTGTACCCTTGAAACTGACCTGCTTGCAGGCTCAAAGTCCCCATACAGAACGCAGTACACAGACGAAATGCTGAGCCTTATCGACTACCTCGTTGACGGCGAATTTGTTCTCGAAAAGAAAAACATCTCACTGAAATTCAGAGGATCTGAAAATCAGAGGATACTTCATAAAGAGGACGGCATTTGGCTGCCTTGCGAAGATATGTAAAACAAAACCGCTCCCCGTGACATCACGAAGAGCGGTTTTTTATACAAATTGTAGGGGGACGGCGTCCTCGACGTCCCATTTATTGACCATGTGTCATGCTCTTGACCTTACTTTTCAGACTTTGTAAAGAATATCGCCTTTATAAGCTGGATAACGAGCATAGAGCCAAAGCTTAGAATGTATATCCACGCAAACTGCATACCTGTCATGTCTGCTATCTTGAAAAGTCCTTTAAGCGGTGGAACAAGCAGAACGGAGTTTAAAAATACCATTCCAAGACCGAACGCCATAAGACCAAACTTGTTGTTGAAAAAGTCCTTTGAGAAGATAACAGGTCCTTTTTTCTTGCAGGAGAATCCGTGGAACAATCTTGCAGAGCAAAGCACTGCGAATGCCATCGTCATACCAAGAGCTGCGCTTGTCTTGTTTCCCATAAGGAAAGCCGAAGCTACTGCTATCGCTATAACTACGCCATACAATGCTATCTCGCCCAGGAAAGGACGTGTGAGTATAGATTCGTTTGCGTTTCTTGGCTTGCGTTTCATGACCTCTTCGGAGTGAGGTTCAAGACCCAAACCGATAGCAGGAAGCGAGTCTGTAAGCAGATTAATAAACAGCAAATGTATTGCCGCAAACGGAACAGGAAGTCCAAGCAGTGAGTTGAAAAGCACCACAAGAATTGCCGCAAAGTTGCCCGAAAGCAGGAAGAGTATAGCCTTTTTAATGTTCTCGTAAATGTTTCTTCCGTTTCTTATGGCCTTGACTATAGTTGCAAAGTTATCGTCTGCAAGCACCATTGAGGCAGCGTCCTTTGAAACCTCAGTTCCTGTGATGCCCATTGCAACGCCCACATCAGCCTGCTTTAACGCAGGTGCGTCGTTCACTCCGTCGCCTGTCATGGAAACTATACAGCCGTTTGCCTGCCAAGCCTTTACGATCCTTATTTTATGCTCAGGTGTAACACGAGCGTAAACAGCCTTGTCCTTTACAAAGTCAACAAGCTCTTCGTCTGAATAAGCGTCAAGCTCGTGACCCTCAACAGCCTTTGAGTTGTCGTCAAGAATACCTATCTCACGGGCAATAGCCGAAGCCGTAACGATATGGTCGCCTGTTATCATGACTGGCTTTATGCCTGCCTTGCGGCATTCCGCAACAGCCGCCTTTGATTCCTCTCTCGGAGGATCCATCATAGCAATAAGACCGACAAACTCCAATCCGTCCTCGTCCTCTGGACATACGGTATCCTTGTCGAATTTTTTCTCTGCAAATGCAAGTATACGCAGACCTTTTTCCGAAAGCTCTGCCACACGCTGGGTTATAACAGCCTTTTCCTCGTCGCTTGAAGTTATCCTGTTTATAAGAACGTCAGCCGCACCCTTTACATATAGCACATTCTCGCCGTCGATAACGTGCAGAGTTGACATAAGCTTTCTGTCTGAATCAAATGGTATCTCAGAAATTCTAGGGAGATCTTCCCTCACCTTGTCAGTGTCGATACCAAGCTTTGTGCCGAAGTTGATAAGCGCCGTTTCAGTCGGGTCGCCTATCTCAACGCCGTCCTTACAGCTTGAATCGTTGCAAAGGATCATGGCTCTTGTCATAGTCTTGACCTTTTCATCATCAAGATCAACAGCGTCAGTGTCGATTATCCTGCCATCTACCATTATTTTTCTGACCGTCATCTTGTTCTGTGTCAGTGTACCGGTCTTGTCAGAGCATATTACAGAAACACTGCCCAAGCCCTCAACAGCCTGAAGCTTTCTTATGATAGCATTTTCCTTTGACATTTTCTGTGTGCCGAAAGAAAGCACAATAGTAACGATAGAGCTGAGAGCCTCAGGAATAGCCGCAACAGCAAGTGCGATAGCGAACATGAACGAATCCATAAGCTTGCCGCCACGAAGCACACTAAGTCCGAACACTACTGCACAGACAATAAGTATAGCAATGGAAAGTTTCTTGCCGAACTCGTCAAGCGTGTTTTGGAGAGGCGTTTTTCTCTCTGATGCGTTCTGAATAAGCGAGGCTATCTTGCCCACCTCAGTGTCCATACCAACCTCAGTGACAAGCATTTTTCCTCTGCCGTATGTGACAAAAGAGCCTGAATAAACCATGTTAGCACGCTCAGCAAGAGGCTTTTCGCCCTCTATATCGCTCATATCCTTGTCGATATTAACGCTCTCGCCTGTGAGCGCAGACTCGTTCACCTGAACAGACGCGCATTCTATCAGCCTGCCGTCTGCACATATCTGGTCGCCTGCTTCGATAAGAAGAATGTCGCCCACTGCGATCTCCTCAGAGGGGATAATGACCTTTTCACCGTTACGAAGCGCCTTAGCCGTCGGTGCAGAAAGCTTTTTAAGGTTCGTCAGTGACTTTTCAGCCTTGACGGTCTGAACTGTACCCAAAATAGCGTTCATTGTGATAACAACGAGAATTACCGCACAGCTCTCAACGTCTTTCATGAAAGCTGAAACTATCGCAGCAATAATGAGTATAAGCACAAGGAAGTCCTTATACTGCTCTAAAAAAATAACGGGAATGGACTTTTTCTTGCCTTCCGTGATAACATTTCGTCCGAACTTTTCGCAGTTTTTCACTGCCTGCTCGGTTGAAAGACCATTTTCACCTGATGAAAACTCAGTGTAAAGCTGGTCAAGTTTTTTTTGATACTGCTTCATAAAATACCACCTTTTTTTATTTTTTCCTGTAAATATTGCCGATATACCCTTCAAAGCCTCCTTTTCTCATAGGCTCAGTAAAATAAACGCATAAAAAATCGGCAAGACGTTTATTGGGTAAACTGCGCCTGTGGCAATTTAATCAATAAAAGTCTCGCCGTTTAGATATGCAGCGGTCCCTCATCGGAACGTATTGACGCAAACATAAACGGATCTCTCCGCCAGCTACTCTCTTTTACTATGAGGTTATTATAACCTATATTTTTGATTTTGTCAATAGTTTTTTATATATTTTATTGTACATTTGCAACGCTTCATATCATCAAAAAAGTGGGTCTTTGAGACCTGACTTTTGTATAAAAAGTCCTTGGACATATGAAAAAATATATGGTATAATAATTATAACAATGAGCAGCGACAGCGTAAGTCCGATTGTATTCGGACTTGTGCTGTTTTTTTATGCGCAAAAAACGGGAGGTAATGAAATATGAGCGAAGAAGCTCTGAAAGAAAACAAGATGGGCGTTATGCCCATGCCGAAACTCATGCTGAGCATGGGTCTGCCTATGATAATTTCAATGATAGTTCAGGCGTTTTACAATATCGTTGACAGCTATTTCGTAAGCAGGATAACAGATGATACAGTTGAGCACATAGGCGAATATGCCGTAAACGCCCTAACCCTTGCATACCCTGTCCAGCTTTTGATAATCGCTGTAGGCGTAGGCACAGGCGTTGGAATAAATGCCTTGCTCTCCAGAAGCCTTGGAGAAAAGAATTTTGAGCGTGCAGGCAAAATAGCAGGCAACGCCATTTTCATAGGTCTTTGCACCTACATCGTGTTCATGCTGTTCGGATTTTTCGGCACTGACGCATTTTTGAAAACACAGACCCATGATAGTCTTGCTCTAAAGCTTGGGGGCGAATATCTAGGCATATGCTGTGTGTTGTCATTCGGTGCAGTAGGTTCAATGATATTTGAAAAGCTTTTGCAGGCAACAGGCAAAACTATCCATTCCACCATTGCTCAGCTTGTAGGCGCAATAGCCAACATCGTCCTTGACCCTGTCCTGATCTTCGGTCTTGGCCCTTTCCCAGAGCTTGGAGTAAAAGGTGCGGCATATGCCACTGTCATCGGTCAGGTACTCACAATGGTCATAGGCGGCGTGCTTCATTTTGTGTGCAACAAAGAGATACCAAGCGGCATGAGGTATTTTATACCCCAGCGCAAAATGATAACAAACATTTATAGAATAGGCATTCCCGCCATAATAATACAGGCTCTTATGTCCGTCATGACCTACGGTCTTAATGTCATACTCAACAGGATAGGTCAATCCGCCGTAACAGCCTATGGTATCTATTATAAAATACAGCAGTTCGTATTCTTTGCATCATTCGGCATGAACAACACTATCATTCCGGTTGTATCATACAACTACGGCAAAGGGGACAAAGCAAGAGTTCGTTCAGGCATAAAATACGGTATGCTCTACACGTTGGGACTCATGCTCCTTGGCATTATAGGCTTGCAGCTTTTTGCTTCTCAGATATGCCATGTATTCTCACTGTCAGCGGATACGGAGATATTCGCCACCTACGCCATAAGGATAATCACTTTAGGCTATCTTTTTGCAGGTGCAAACATAGCCTATCAGGGAATTTTTCAGGCGCTCGACCATGGCATAGCTTCTCTTGTGCTTTCCCTTATCAGACTTTTAGTTATCCCTCTCCCCGCGGCTTATCTTCTCACCCTTACCTCCTCAGCAGGCAAGATAGTATGGGCAGCCGTTCCGTTCGGCGAGCTTGTAGGCACTGTCGCCGCCATTGTGATAATGGGCAGGATAAAACGTGAGATAAAGCTCAAAGACTAAAACACTGCCCTTGATTATTATTCCAAAAGGTGCTATAATAGCATTGGTGATAATAATGAAAAGGAAAATACTTGTAGGTCTGCTTACCGCCGTTATCTTTTTGGCTTGCGCCCTTGTGATAAATATAACCCCAAAGGTGGAGAAAGGTTCAGTTGTGCTGACCTGTGACGGAAGCAAATATGAGCTTCCCGGCACTGAAAAGACACGATACTGCAACGGCAAGAGCGAGAGCCTTTCCGCTGAAGAGAGCTTTGAAGATCTGCTCTCCTCTGTACCGTCATTTAATATAAAGGCAGATGTAGATAAGGACGGCAATGTTACCCTTAAAACCCCTATGTCCGTAGAAGTCACAGGGGACAGGCTCGGTGACGTGCTTTACACTGTCTACAGCTATGACGGAAAGGTGCTTGCCAAGGAGTCCAAAAAGCTAGAGCTTCCAAAAGAGGATATTGACGGCTGTCTTGTGAAAATAAAAATTACATGGGGCAAGAAAGACACAAGCTATCTTGAAGAAGATTACTGGTTTGCCGCAATGTACAATACTGAAAGATAACAAAAAACGTCGGACGAATTTGAAAACGTCCGACGTTTTGTTTTTTAACATATTTGAAATCCGATTATACCCACCATACAAATAACGCTGCCGATAAATCTCAGCTTTGTGATAGGCTCTTTTCTTATGAGCGCTATAACAAACAGCGAACACAGTATCATAGGCTGGATAAATGACGCACTCGCAAGACTCACAGCAATAACAGCGTTCTCCGCAAGCAGACCTGCCACATTCGGAATCTTTGTAAGCACAACCACCCATGCACCCTTTTGATTTTTCTTGAATATCTCCAAAGGCTTTGCCCTTGGCAGAAGTATGATAGCCATAAGTATAAGCGCAAAGAACAGCGCCATGGTCGAGGATATGTAATTCTCCGACGCTCT
>UMJJ01046271.1_pt1 | contig 27882 bp, 19 predicted proteins | sample 1966051 | NCBI WGS metagenome assembly UMJJ01 (sample SAMEA4836147, study PRJEB28245) | human gut metagenome | biome: gut microbiome; material: fecal sample | place: Denmark | collected 2008
GACATCGGTTCTGCCCGCCTCCACCATGCCATTCGATTCCACGGTCAGCGTCGGACGAACCATGCCCATGCAACCGCAGCCGACGACGGCCCTACCCACGGACGATGCGGACATGACCGGAGCAACGGCCGTAATCGAGCCGTCATCATCCGCCGACACCGCGGCAACCCTGGCGATGGATGATCCAGTGTGGTCGGGGCGCCAGCAAATCCCCACCATGACCATGCCGCCGCTGAGCCCCCAGCAGATCTTCGCCGACCCTGATGAAGCCGCAACGCCGACGACCGCAATGCAACCCGGCCAGCCCGCACAGCTCCAGCCAGCCGCGCAATTCCAGCCGTCCATGCAAGCCATGCCGACAGCGCAGGCCATGCCGCCGATGGCCATGAACCCGGCAGACATCAAGCGCCAGACCTATCTGCGTCAAGGCACGCCGCTGCTCGCCGCATGGGCAGCGCCCATAGCCGCAATGGCCGCGAGCATGCCGTTGGCGGCAATGGTCGCAGCCACGCTGCTGTGCTGGCTGCTGCTGACGGTAGGCTATTCGACAGACGCCCAGCTGCAACGCGAATACAGACGCGGCGGCACACACAGCGCCGGCGACACCGCGATGCGCATCATCACGCTGCCATGGCACGCCCTCAGGGGGTTGCCTGCGGCAATAGGGCGCGGGCTGCTCGCCGTCGCGACGCTGGCGCTGGGATCCACCCTCGCGACGCTGATCTTCAGTCTGCCGGTCGTAAACACGCGGTTCGCCATAGGCGGCATCACCATTGTGGTACCCATCATCGCCGCCTCCCCCGTGTCCCCGTCAGGTCTGGCTCTGTCCATCTGCGCGGCGATCAGTTGGATCATCGGTATGCTGGCGCCCGCGCCGACCATGCTGCGACTTGGCACCGGCACCCTGCTCGGTCTCAACCGGCCCGCGGGCTCCAGCGGCGCAGGCATGCTCCCCGAATCGTCCGACAACGAAACCACTCCCGCGATATCCGCCCAACATTCCGGGCGTGAATTCGCCGTATGGATCGCATGGGCGGTGATTACACTCTCAGCGTGCACGCTGCTCGGTCTCGGACAGGGCATCAACTGGTGGCCGCTGCCCTCCAACGTCGCATAACATCCCCATCCCAGCTGCATGCCGAGCGACGGCAATGCCCGGTTTGTAGCCATTGTCACGTTCCATCATGCGGCAAACGGCGCAACCCGCCGCCGGAAAAGCGAACCCTTCTACTACTATGGGCAACAAACCGGCAGGAAAGGGATAACTGTGGCACAAAAGAATCAGAACGCGAAGCGCAACACCAGGGCAAGCCGTCGCGCCGCCGAAGAGAAGGCGGCGCAGGAGAAGGCGGAGCAAGCGGCCAAGGAGCGCAAGCAGCAAACCATCATCGGCGCGGTGGTCGTCGCCATCATCGTCGTGCTGGTGGCAATCGCCGGCTTCGCCATCTATGGAGCCATTCACAAGAACGACGTGGCGAAGAGCACCACCAAGGAGCAGGCATACCAGCAGCTGCAAAAGGTCGAGACCAAGCCATCGGCGGCCGACGACAAGGGCGGCATCCTCATCTCCAGCGAAGGCTATGGCAAGAAGGTGTCCGGCGCCCCCACCGTCGCCGTGTACATGGATCCGCTGTGCCCCGGCTGCGGCGAGTTCAACCGCCAGACCGATCCCACGCTGATCTCGCTGGTGGACGCGGGCCAGATCAACCTGGAGATCCACCCGATGTCGTTCATGGACGAATACTCGACCGACGAATATTCCAGCCGCGCCACCGGCGCCATCCTGTACATCGCCAGCAATGACGACAACCCCGATCACCTGCTCAAGTTCATCTCGAACATCTACGCCGAGGACTTCCAGCCCGGTGAGGCCAGCGAATACAAGTCGGTCAAGAACAAGGCGCTCAAGCAGCAGGCGATTGACGCCGGCGTACCGCAGTCCGTGGCCGACAAGGCGTTCAACGGCGAATACAGGAAATGGATGGATGCCATCAACCTGTACACCCCGAAGCGCCCCGAACTGTGGCAGGTGTCCGGTTCGAACAAGGGTGTCATGAGCACGCCGACCATCACCATCAACGGCAATTACTGGGATCGCAACCAGCTGTCACTCGCCGGCATGAACAACAAGACCGGCATCATCGCGTCGCTGGGCCTGAAGGAAGACGAAGTCGGCCAGAAGGGCACGATGCCGTCGATCGGCGAATCGGGCAAGCCGATCTCGCTGACGACCGGCGAATGACGAATGACCCGTCATGCCCCGCAAATGAACGATGACACCCACGTAGACCCGTGTCGCGCTGTGATCTTCGGCCCCGGCCGGAGGAACCGCAACACGGGTTTGCGACATTCTGAATTGACCAGCGCGGTGAAACTGGTAAGCTGGTCAATCGTTCGATGACACCTGTCCGCATTGTGCGAATGGGGTCCGCCTCCTTAGCTCAGATGGCCAGAGCGGCCGCCTTGTAAGCGGCAGGTCGTCGGTTCGATCCCGACAGGAGGCTCGCGGCACAGCATACCGCGTGTCATGTGCGATGCACGGTCGACATGTAGTAAGCTGTGTTTACATATAGTCTTACCTTGTGTAAGTGCCAGAAGCCTTCCCCCAACTTATGGCTTCTGGAAGGCAGAGCGTCCCCCAATTAGCTCTGCCCACAGGGGGCGGGACAATCCCCTTCTCTCCCGCCCCCTTCTTCTTTATTTTGATATATATGACCACCCCAGTAGCTCTGCGGCAGTCCTTCGGGCAGGGCAAGAAGTACCAAATGTGGGAGTATGGGTGACGGTCGTGCGATGCCCAGCGAAGCATCATCGTGATTGGTTACAATGCTAGCCGTAGCTCATGGAAGGATGACATATGGCCAGGCGGTGGACACCACGACGTTTTGTTCGATTGCGTCGCATTCGGGTGGCGATCTGCGCCGTCGCCGTGGCTCTTGCCTCAACGGTCGCATTCGGCGTCGCCGCACGCAAGACCATCGCACTCAGCATCAACGGCGACACCCAGACCGTCACCACGTATGCCATGAGCGTGACGCGCCTGCTTGAAGAGCGGGGCGTCGACGTCAAATCCCATGATCTGGTGCAATCCACCAGCGGCGACATCCTCAGCAATCATGACGTGGTCACGGTCAGCAGCGCATATCAGACGACCATCAGCATCGACGGACAGCGCGTGCCGTTCTGGACCGTGGCGACCAGCGCCTCCCAGCTGCTCGGGTTTTTCCAGCAGAACGAGAACGAGGCCGCGAAAGTCACCGTGGACATCGACAACATCTACAGCCAGCTCACCGGCGGCCTCGTCATCAACGAGTCCGGCCCGGTGACGGTCATCGCCGACAGCAAAACGTCGGTCGCGCCGAATGGCAAGCTCCCCGCCGCGTCGATTCTCGATTCCAAAGGCATCAGCCTCAACAAGGAAGACCGCGTCAGTGTCGAGAAGGACGGAGACAAGACCGTGCTGCGCGTTCAGCGCGTCACCCACGGGCAGGAGACGACGACTGTCGCCATTCCCCATGGTTCGCAGACGATTGTTGATAAGTCGTTGAAGCCAGGAACATCCGTGGTCCGCCAACAGGGGGAAGACGGCGAGAAGAAGCAGGTCTATAACGTCACGTATGTCGATGGCATCGCAGAGACTCGAACGCTGATTTCGGAGACGACCACCAAAATCTCCCTCGACACCATCGTCGCCGTAGGCCCGGAGAAGGTCGCCGAACCTTCCGACACCAGCAAGGGGCAAGCCGATAAAGGCAGCGACAACGCCGGCAAGTCGGGCAACAAGTCGAATACCGGCAAGTCGGATGGCAACTCCTCGAACGGCAGCACGTCCGGCGCAAACAAGTCGGATGATACGTCGAACAATGACAAAAACAACGACAAGAACAACGGGAATTCGGGCAACAACGGCAATTCCGGGAACTCAGGGAACTCAGGCAATAGCGGCAACTCGGGAAACTCCGGCAACTCGGGAAACTCGGGAAACTCGGGAAACTCGGGAAACTCCGGCAACAACGGCAACTCCGGCAACTCCGGCAGCAGCCCGCAGGGACGCCTATGGCACCCGACCGCCGCGCAGGCCAAAGCCTACGCATCCGGCGCGGCCGCACAGCGCGGCTGGACCAGCTACGACTGGACATGCCTCGACAAGCTGTGGACCCGCGAATCCAGATGGCTGTGGTACGCCGAGAACGCGAAGACCGGCGCCTACGGAATCCCGCAGTCGCTGCCTGCGAGCAAAATGGCCGAGTTCGGCGCAAATTACCGTGACGACGGCGCTGTGCAGATCGACTGGGGGCTGGCGTATATCGCCCGACGGTATGGCAGCCCGTCCAAGGCATGGGAACGCTCCGAGCAAATCGGCTGGTACTGATAGCGAGCGTTATGACTGACATGAATCCATCCCCTGCACCTTCCGGAGCATCCGCAGCCGCCGAGAAACCCGCAGTCGCCGGGCGACTGCTCGGCGCGGCCGACATCCGTCACATAGCAGCCGAAGCCGGCATCAGCCCGACCAAGAAATTCGGCCAGAACTTCGTCATCGATCCCGGAACAGTGCGCCGCATCGTGCGCGAGGCCGCGGTCACCGCCGATACGCGGGTGCTGGAAGTCGGCCCCGGATTGGGGTCGCTGACACTGGCCATCCTGGAAACCGGCGCCACAATGACCGCGGTCGAGATCGACCCGCCGGTCGCGCAACGGCTGCCGCATACCATCGACACATACATGCCGGATGCGAGGAACCGCCTCACGGTCATCAACAAGGACGCACTGGCCCTCACGTCGGCGGACCTCCCCGAGTTCAGCGGCGACGAACCGTTCACCCTGGTGGCGAACCTTCCGTACAATGTGGCCACGCCGATCATCCTGACGCTGCTGGAACGCTTCGACATGCTGACGTCCTTCGTGGTGATGGTGCAGAAAGAAGTCGCGGACCGTCTGACCGCCACTCCCGGCTCGAAGATTTACGGCGCGCCCAGCGTGAAGCTGGCGTGGTACGGCTCGGCGGAACGCGTGGGCAACATCGGGCGTCACGTATTCTGGCCAGCGCCGAACGTGGATTCGGCCCTGGCCGGGTTCACCCGTGTCCAGTCGCATGCGGGCCCGCGCGACCCCCAGTTGCGCCAGCTGACGTTCCAGTTGGTCGACGCGGCCTTCAGCCAGCGTCGCAAAACGCTGCATGCCGCACTCAAGCGCATGGTGCCCGATGAAGTGTTCCACACGGCGGGCATCGACCCGACACGCCGCGGCGAGACGCTGACCATCGACGAATTCGCCGCTCTGGCGACGGCGCTGAGGCAATCGCAGCATGAACAGGGGCAGGCATCATCATGAGCGCCACAGCAATGGACAATGTACGGTCAGCAACACCGGGTCAGGTGCGGCGTTCGCCAAGCGTCCCCGCGCATTGGCCCATCCGCCGTCATGTAGCAGCCGCGGAAACGACACCGGCCGGGCCGCTGCACTTGGTGGAGGTCACGGTTCCTGCGAAAACCAATCTGACGTTGCACGTAGGGCCCGCCCATGAGGAATGGGGCGGCCGGCACGCGCTGGACACGATATATTGCGCCATCGGCGTCAACGACGTGGTGACGGCGACCGCCAAGACCCCCGGCAGCGGGTTCTCGCTCGAACTGAGCGGCGAGCATCTGGGTGATCTGGCATCGAGCGGCAGCGACATGCGCCGCAACCATGCGGTGCTTGCGTTGTTCGCGATCGCCAGGGCCGCGGGGCGGGAGCCGGACGTGGCGCTGCATGTGGACAAGCACATTCCCGTCGGCGCCGGATTGGGCGGCGGATCCGCCGACGCGGCGGCGACATTGCTCGCCGTGAACACCCTGTGGGGACTGCACTGGCCGATTGAACGGCTGCGTGACATCGCCGCCACGCTCGGCGCCGATATGCCCTTCTGCCTGGAGGGCGGATATGCGCATGGCACCGGTTTCGGCGAGCGGATCATCCCGCTGGAGGATGATTCATCGTGCGTTCAGACGCTGCGAGACCGCGGATTCGCCGGCCAATTGCTGGTGGGAGCGTACCATGCGCAACTGAGCACGCCGAATGTCTACTCGACCTTCGACAAGATGGGCGCGGGAGACGGCGACGACAACCATCTGCAGCGCGCCGCGGTCGCCTTGCACCCCCGCAGCGGCGAAGCCATCGAAGCCGCCCTGGCCGCCGGGGCATCCCGGTCATTCGTTTCCGGCTCCGGCCCATCGGTCATCGCGTTCGTACCGGACGATGCCGTCGCCCGCCGTGTTCGCACCGCATGGGAGCAATCCGCCACGGTGGATCGCATCATCGCTGCGCAGGCGCCGGCGAGACCGGTCATAACCGTCCTGCCATCCCTGTCTTATCGCGTCAGACAGTGACGCTAATCTGTGTACCAGTCTCGTAAGAAAAGGACGGACCCATGACTCAGCCTTATGACGAACGCGCGGAACGCAAGCGTTACATTCGCCGCCGCCAGCAGATCGTATTCTCCTGTGTCGGCGCGGTGCTTGCCGTCGCCCTGGTCGTGTCGGCGCTGTTCTATTTCCATGTCGGGGGTCTGGGCATAACGGCCACGTCCGCAGTCAAGCCGAATTACGGCGTGCGCGTGCCCTGCTCGACCAAGGACGCCAACGGCAAGAACCAGACATATTCCAACTATGCGAACGTCAAGGTGCGCGTGCTGAACGGCACCAAATTCGTCGGCTTCGCGAAGGCCGTCAGCACCGCGCTGTCGAACCGCCAGTTCAAGGTCACCGGCTGGGACAATTACAAGGGCAAGAAGGTCGAGCGCACCACAATCTATTTCGGCAAGAACGCCATCAACGAGGCGTACACGCTGAACACGAACTTCACGGACGCGGTGATGGTGATGGATGACCGCGACGACAAGCTGATTGATGTGGTGCTCGGCGCCTCGTTCAACGATCTGGCCAACAAGGACAGCCTGCCGAGCGGCGACACCGCCATCGAAAACTTCGAGGGATGCGTGCCCGTACAGTCAATGGGCACCTTGCCCAAGGCCCTCGATCATGAAAAGGTGGAATGACGGCCAGCATCGTCATGACGGCCTGAAACCCCCGATATTCGGCGGCTGCCTGCCTTACGCGGACAGCCGCCGAACCGTTTCTTGGGCACGTTTACAGCGACGCGTGCCACCGCTTGAGCTCGGCCACCGCGGTGTCATGGTCGACCGGACCGTTATCGAGCCGGTATTCCAGCATGTGCTTGTATGCGCGGCCGACCTCCGGGCCGGGAGCGATGCCGAGGATGGTCATGATCTCATTGCCGTCGATATCCGGCCGGATGGCGTCGAAGTCCTCTTTCTCCTTGAGATCGCGCACGCGCTGCTCCATCTCGTCCATGGCGGACGAGAACACCATCGCCTTGCGACGGTTCTGAGTGGTCGCGTCGGCGCGGGTCAGCCGGTTCAGCCGCTCATACAGCGGACCGGCGTCCTTGACGTAGCGTCGCACGGCGGAATCGGTCCACGGTTCTTCGACATACCCGTGGAACCGCAGATGCAGGTTCACTAACTCGCTGACATCCTCGACGAGATGATGGTCGAACCGCAGCGCCTTGAGCCGTTTGCGCGTCATTTTCGCGCCGACCGCATCGTGATGATGGAAGCTGACCTTACCGCCGGGCTCGAACCGGCGTGTTTTCGGCTTGCCGATGTCATGGGTCAGCGCGGCCAGGCGAAGCGTCAGGTCGGGAGCGGGCACGGGGCCTTCCGGCCCGGTCTCCAGCGCTATGGCGCGATCGAGCACAATCATCGTGTGCTCGAACACGTCCTTGTGGCGGTGGTGCTCGTCGATTTCCAGCTGCAGGGCGGGAATTTCCGGGAATACGATATCGGCGAGACCTGATTCGACCAGCGCTTCGACACCCGCCCTCGGACGATCGGACAGCAGCAGCTTCGTGAGCTCGTCACGCACCCGTTCAGCGGATACGATGTCGATGCGATCGGTCATGTCGCTGATGGCGGCAGCCGTGTCGGGGGCGATGCTGAACCCGAGCTGTGCGACGAAACGCACGGCACGCATCATGCGCAGCGGGTCGTCGTCGAAGGACTGATACGGATCCACCGGCGTGCGTAATACGCCTTTAGCCAAATCGCTGGCGCCGCCGAACGGGTCCACGAACTCCAGCTGCGGCACGCGCAGCGCCATGGCGTTCACGGTGAAATCACGGCGGGACAGATCGCCTTCGAGCGAATCGCCGTAGCTGACTTCGGGCTTGCGGGATTCGGGATCGTACGTGTCGGACCGGTACGTAGTGATCTCCACCTTGACTTCGGTGCCGTCCTCGCGCCGGCGCATCGCACCCAAAGTGCCGAATTTGCGGCCCATATCCCAGAAACCGTCACGTCCCCAATGACGCAGGATCGACTCGAACTCGTCGGGATGGGCCGACGTGCAGAAATCGAGGTCGTGGGAACGCCGGTGCAGCAACAGGTCACGCACGGGGCCGCCCACCAACGCCAGCTCGTACCCGCGAGCCGCGAACAGGTGTCCAAGTTCAATGGCTTCCGGCCAAACTTCGAAATTCACACGAGGCCTTTCCATAAAGTATTACCGCTTTTATGCGTATTCAAGCATACCGTTACCCCACCTGCACACGGTATTGAGTAAGGTGGAAGTCATGATTACGCCCGCAGACCTCGCGCGCATGCTTGCGCATGCTGCGGGCGACCATACCCAAAATCCGCTCGAACCCGATACGTTGCTCTATACGTCCGAGGCTCCGCGCACGCCGAAAACCGTTGTCAGGCCACCGGAACCACGCTTCCCCACGCCTGCGATGATGCCGCAGCGACGGGCTGGCGACGGGCCGACCACATTCGCGTCGCTGGACGCTCAGGAGCTCCCGGTGGTGCGCGAATACTCGGCCGGCGGCCTGGTGTTCGACGAGCGCGGCCGTGTGGCCATCATCGCGCGACACTCCCGCAACGGCCATCTCGAATGGTGCCTTCCCAAGGGCCATATCGAAAAGGGCGAGACGCCGCAGCAGACCGCCGTGCGCGAGGTGCACGAGGAGACCGGCATTCTGGGTGAGGTGGTCGAGTCCATTGCCACCATCGACTATTGGTTCACCGGTACCAGCCAGCGCGTGCATAAGCTCGTGCATCATTTCGCGCTGCGCCAGATCGGCGGCGACCTGACGGTGGAGGGCGATCCGGATCATGAAGCCGAAGACGCCATCTGGGTGGATTTCGATGATTTGGATGACGTTCTCAGCTATCCTAATGAACGCAAGATCGCTTGGCTCTACGCAAGGAAAATGAAGCAGGGATGATCGCGAACAGCCCCGAGCACGGTCAGGCCGTGCCATCGTTATCTCACCGAACGACACGCCTATGGCGCTTCTTTACCATCATGTTGCTGACATGCGCGATGCTGTTCGCAGGCCGCATGGTACTGGCCGGCCCGGCACATATGGCGATGGCGGATGACGAGACGGACACGGCCACGCAGACGACCGCCTTGTCGATCACCGAATCGACGCCCGTGGTCACCGACACATCCGGCTACCACATCACCATCAGCATCTCCAATCCCACGTATGCCGCGACGTCACCGGGCCTGGTGACCGTGGCCTACAACCCGTCATATACGTTCGTATCGCGCACTGACATCCAGCATTGGGCGACCGGGGACGTATCGATTCCGGTGCGCACCGTTCTCGGCACGGCCACGGTGCCGTCCATCGCGGCGAACAAGAAGGTTTCCGTGAAGATCGACGCGGCGGCCGACAGCGATGCGTTGAAGGCGTTGCAGATGTGGGGGCCGAAACCGCTGCTGGTCACCTATCAGGCGACCCAGACGACCGATTCTCAATCCACGGGCTCTTCTGACGGGTCATCCGGGTCGGACCGTACCGTCGATCCGAACGCCAAGCCGATTCGCCTGCACAGCTTCCTGACCAGATCATCCCAGGGATTGCGCAACGCACAGACCCCGCCGATGGCCATCACCATGGTCATGCCGTTGATGAACACCGGCCAGCAGGCCGACAAGAACGCCATCGACCAGCTCGTGGTGCATGACAACGGCGATGGATCCGACACAAAATCTACACAATCAGGTGGCGGCGGCACGGATGGCAGCACAGACGACGGCTCCGGCAACAATACCGACGACACCGAAAACACCGCGGCAACGCAATCATCAGTACTCACCCCGCGCGACAATGATGCACTCGCCGCCAAACTCTCCCTCATCGGCAAGCACAGCGATTTGCAGACCATAGCCGATCCGACGGCATTGGCTTCCGACACCGGGCAACGCATCGATGCCGTCATGCAGCCGGCCGGATTCGACATCACCGCCTATGCCGCGATCAACAACGTCCGGTCGTACGAACAGGCCGGCGTCGGCACCGGCGCATGGAACGCACGATCCGCACTGGCCGCGGCACCGGCATCATCCAATTCCCTGCCCATCGCCTGGCAAGGCAAGGGCGATTGGACCCGGCAGGCGCTCTCCACGGCCAGGAAGCAGGGATACCGGTACGTCATCGCCGGTCACGACTTCGACTCCAGCACCACGGCCACCGTGCACACAGGCACATACACAATCCCCACCTCGGCCGGCGACATCACGGTGCTGAGCGAGCAGAAGGAACTCGGCGACCTCGTCAAAGGCAAGCCCACCAGCAGTGATGCGGACGGCGAGACCAGTAACGCGGGACGCATCGCGCGGTTCGTCGCGCAGAGCGCCTTCTATCAGATGGAGCAGCCGTATGCGGCGATGAACCGCAACCTGCTGGTCTGCTTCGGCACTAATATGTCGGCGGCGTTCATCGACACGCTGATGACCGCGGTCGAACATTCCTCATGGCTGCAACTCACCGACCTGAATGATCTCATTGACGCAGACGCCTATCGGACCGGAGACAAGGCGCTGCAAATCGTCCCCCAAGACAGTCATTTAAGCGAGCGGAACACCCGATCGGTCACGTCCGCGCTGGAATCGCTGGCCGAAAGCCGCAACGACATCAACCGCTTCACCACGTCGGTCCTCACCGACCATAAGGCATCCGCGTCCTGGATCCGCAAGATCAAGGCCGCACAGAGCACGCTGGCACTGCATGCGCTCTCGTCCGCGCCGCGCAACATCGACAGTCTGGTCGACGGTGCCAAACGGCTCGGCGGAGGCATGTTCGGAGGCGTATCCATCACGCCGACCGACTCCATCACCGTCGTCAGCGAAACGGCCAAAATGCCCGTCACCGTCAGGAACAACCATCCGTATCCGGTACGGGTGAAGGTCTCATCCCTCACCGACTCCATGGAAATCGTCACATCGCGGTTCACTGAGGTCACCATACCGGCGAACAGCGAGGCGCAGGTCACGTTCGCCATCCGCGTCGCCACTTCCGGCCACGCCACAGCCCACATCACATTGCTGGACCGCAACGGCGACACGTTCGGTTCCGCACAGAACACCGACATCACCAGCGTGCTGCGCATCAGCGACATGACCGGATTCATCATCATCGGCTTCTCGCTGCTGCTCGGCCTGGTCGGCCTCTGGCGCCAATTCCATCGAAAGAAGGACCCCGACGAATGAGCACCACGGTAGGACGCAATTCGCTGATCATGGCGTGCGGCACGGCCACGTCACGTGTGACCGGCCAGATCCGCACCATCTTCCTCGTCGGCGCGCTCGGTACCACCGGTATCGCAGCCAACGCGTATCAGGCCGGCGCGCAGATACCGCAGGTGATCTTCAACCTGCTGTCCACCGGCGTGTTCAACGCGGTGCTCGTGCCGCAGATCGTGCGCACGCTCAAGCAGAAGGACGCGGATGAGCGACTCAGCAAGCTCATCACCTTGTCCATCGCGCTGCTGCTGGCCATCACACTGCTGATGGCGTCCGGCACGCCGCTGCTGACGATGCTGTACCTCGACTCCAGCTGGACGCCCGCGCAAAGGGCGCTGGCGAACGCCTTCACGCTGTGGTGTATGCCCCAGATCCTGTTTTACGGCCTGTATACCGTATTGGGGCAGATCCTCGCCGCAAAGGGGCGTTTCGCGACGTATGCGTGGAGCTCCGTAGGCGCCAACGTCATCAGCTGCATCGGTTTCGGCGCGTTCATCATGCTGTTCGGCAACGCGGGACGGCAGCCGATGTCGTTCTGGACATCCGGCAAGATAGCCCTGACCGCGGGCGCCTGGACGGCCGGCGTGGCGTTCCAGGCCCTGGTGCTGTTCATTCCTTTGCTGCGTTGCGGCATCCACTACCGGCCTCGCTGGGGACTGCATGGGCTGGGGTTGCGTTCCATGGGCCAGGTGGCGGTGTGGAGCATCGCCATGGTGCTGCTCAACCAGCTGATGGGCATCGTCAATTCGCGTGTTAATACCGGCGCCCCGACCGCCGGCGGCGATTTGTACGGCATCGCGGGCAACGCGAGCTATCAGTACGCGTACACGATATACGTTCTTCCCTATTCGATCATCGCCGTGTCCATCACGACCGCGGTGTTCCCGCGCATGTCCCGCGCGATCAGCGAGCATCGTATCGGAGATGCCCGCGCCGACCTCAGCTCATCCCTGCGATCCACCGGTCTTGCGATGTTCTTCTTCACCGCGGTCATGATTGCCATGCCGGTGCCGCTGGTGAAGGCGCTGATTCCGTCCACGAATGTGCATGGGGCGATTCTGATATCCGGGCCTCTGATCGGCCTGCTGGTGGGATTGGTGCCCACCAGTGCGTTCCTGCTGGTGCAGCGCGCCTTCTACGCGTATGAGGACGGCCGCAGCCCGTTCCTGTTCGCGGCGGCCGACAACGCCGTGCAGTTGCTGCTTCTGCTGACCTCGCTGCGTTTCGCACCGCCGAAATATTGGACGCTCATGGTGGCTCTGTCGCTGAGCCTGTCATATATCATCACGTTCCCATGGGTGTTCTGGCTGTTACGCAGACGATTCGGTGGGCGGATCGACGGCAAGCGCATCATCATCATGCATGTCAAGGCCCTGATTGCCGGTGCGGCGGCATGCGCGTGCGGACTATTCCTCAACCCGCTGGCCACGCGTTTGGTCGGAGCGAAGGTTTCCAGCGTCAACGGACATATGAGCTGGTGGCAATCCATCGTCATATGCGCGATTCTGACGATTGTGGTGACGGCCGTGTATGCCGGGCTGCTATGGCTGATGCGCGTGGAGGAGTTCTCCAGCCTGATCGTCACCATGAAGGCACGGCTGTTGCGTAGGACTTCCACTGCGACATCGGTATCGACACCGGCTGAGTCGGAAACCGAGGAAGCTCAGGCACAAAACGCGGAGGTCGAAGAGGGTACCACGACAATTGCGGAGAATGATAATCATTACGATGATTATTCGCTGGGTGACGATGGAACCTCGGAGAATGACGGTTCCGCGGAACAGGCCGCTGAAACTGTGACCGATCTCGAACGGCCGGTTCAGGACCAACCCAGGGGGATTCCGTCCGACAACCTTCCGCCCAGCTTCGCGCCGACGGTCAACCGTAAGGGCCAACGCCCGTCCATCAAGTCTGTCGTACTGCCGAACGTCGCGGCAAACGCAGCCGGTGCAGCGGCAGGTATCGCGGCCGGCAACAACGCCCAGCCGCGAATTCCCACCATACTGCCAACGCCGCATCATTCCACTCGTCAAGCCGCGTCCGTCGCGGCTGCACAGCCGACCATCCCCACGGCTAGAATGTCAGCATCACCACTATCTCAGCGCATGACAGCAGAGCACGGAGAAACAACTACTATGAAGCCTCAATTGGGAGATACCGTCATCGGTCGCTACACTCTCGTTTCTTCGCTGCGCGAAAGTGACGGATTGAGCGCATGGATAGCCAATGACCGCATGCTGGCGCAGTCCTGCCAGCTGTTCATCATCACCGACACATCCGTTCTGCCGCAGATCAACGAGGCGGCTTCCACGCTCGCGCTGGCCAACAGCCGGTACTGCACGCCGGTGCTGCAGCTGCAGCACGTCGGCGATGCCGCGGTGGTGATCACCGAGCCGGACTCCGGTCTGGCGCTGGCGGAATACATGCAGCGTTCGTCTTCCTCGTTCCTCAGCTACGACGCGATTCGATCGATCGTGGGACAATGCACCCAGGCGGTTCAGGAGCTGTTGGACACGGGGCTGACCCATACCGCGCTGAGCACCGATACCATTCGCGTGAGCGTCAATGGCGTGCAGTTCGCCGACACTCCCGTCGCCGCCGCATTGGCCGATATCTGCAGCGGCATCGACGGCGATGTGATGTCGTATGAGCAGATGGCGACGCGACAGCTGGCCGCACTGCTGTACGCGCTGCTGACCAAGACGCCTTCAGGCGCGAACACGACGTTCGACCTGAATATGCTGCCCGCCGACGTTCCCACGGAATTCCGCGTGATCTGCAAGCGTGGACTGGCTCTGCACACCGAAGATGGGGAAGTCATCGTGCCGATGGCAACGCTGGCCGAGCTGAGCGCGCTGCTGGGCGCGTGGGAGCCATTCAGCAACTTGTCGGATCGTGACATCATATTGCCGTCGGTCAGTGGCAGCGCCTCGATCAGCATGGTGGCGTTGCGTGACACGAGCGATGACAAGATCGTGGAACTGCCGGATGGGCTGGTTACCTCGACGAAGCTGCCGGAATTGTCGATTTCCGAGGCGGGACTGGCAGCCGGCGCCGAGGCCAGGTTCGTCAACGAGCAGCGTCTCGCGCAGCAGGCGTTCCTGGCTCAGCTGTCCGGAGATCCGCCCTCGGCCGATCAGCCGGTCATCCCCGAAGCGGAATTGTTCGAACCGGATACCGCCGAGCCGTCGAAGACCCTGGCCTCCCTGCAATCGAAGGTCGGTCAGCTTATGGGCTCCTTGCGCAAGGACGGGGAGCCGGAGTCGCCGGTGACGACATCCACTGCGGAAGAGACCGCGATTGAGCAGCCGATGCCGGTGTATGCACCGCTGCCGGCATCGTTCCCGCCCGCCGCCAAGCCGCGTAGGTCCGCTGCTGGTGCGACGAAGGCACAGTCCGGCAACGGCGTGAACGTACCGGCAAACGCTGCTGGTGCGTCTGGTGTTGCGGGCGGTACCGGCAAACCCCGGACGACCGGTGCAACCGGTGAGATACAGAGCATCGTGGCCAATATGCCGAATGTTCCGCTGCCGGAAGAGAACGACAATGAGCGCACCCACGCCGGCAGCATCCCGCCGTTGCCGCAGTCCGGTGAGGCGCAGGTGTCTGAAGGCGAGCAAACCGTGGCTGGAAGCCATCCCACGACCCATGCGGCTCAGCCCATTGCCACGAATGCCATGCCGCAGCCGCGCGCGCATATGTCGGAATCATTGGCCGCTCTTGCCGCCAGATCCGCCAAGGCCGCGGCGTCGGGCGACGCCGTAATGCCCCCGTCATTCGCAGTGTCGGCGTCGGCGCCCGGAGCCAATGGAGCAGCCATCCCCGGATCATCGAAGTCGCGTACGCGGATGACGGCACCAATCAGCCGCGATGCCCTGCGGAACATGTCTGGCGGCCGTCCTGCGGCGGCTCCGGGTGCGAATGTGCCGGGTGTGCAGACACCGGCGCAGCGTGCCCAATCCGACGCCTTTGACCCCACGGTCACCGTTCCGCTGCTAGGCACTGATGGTACTTCGGTAGATCAGCTGCCGCCTATGGCCCAGATCATGCCGCCGAGCTTCGCGCCCCAGCAGGTGCACGATGTCAACGCAGCGAATGTCGGACGCAATATCGAGGAGGACCTGCCGGACCAGCCACTCTGGGGGCAGCTCAAGATCAAGGTCATCGCCATCGTCGTCGCGCTGGTTCTGCTGGTGGTGGGATTGGTCGCCGCATGGTTCATCCTGAACGGAGACAACCACGGTGGCGGATCCGACAATCAGGATTGGCCGAACAAGACCGACATCGATAACGTCCCGTTCGGCAACTCGACCACACAGAACTCCACGTCAAAGAACTCTGCGGCACAATCCGACATCGTGTACATCCGCGTTCTGTAGGCGACGCAGAAGTTCTCATGGGCACCCCTTCTACTCACGGGTAGGAGGGGTGTTTCATCGTACGCGGTGACTCACGCTGTGGACTTATGCTGTGGGCCCGTATCGTGCTCGTATTAGCTCCTCCGGTTTCCATGAACGCGGCATGCCTGTTTCGGCAATCTGAAAGCGACCAATCGGCATTCGAGGCGAATCCATGTCGTTGTTCACCCACCGCTGGACGAGGTCAGGTCAACTCGCTATCGTAAGGGACATGACTGAACTTTCAACCATCATCATCGGTTCCGGCCCTGCCGGATATACGGCCGCAATCTACCTCGCACGCGCCGGGTATCGCCCGACCATTCTTGCGGGTGAGCTCACGCCGGGCGGTCAGCTGGTCAACACCACCACCGTGGAGAATTACCCCGGTTTCCCTGACGGCATTCTCGGACCGGAACTGATGGATCGTATGCGCGATCAGGCGGAGTCTTTCGGCGCATCCATCGAATATCTCGATGTCACGAGCGTCGATTTCAGCTCCTCCCCCAAGACCGTCACGTGCAGCGATGGAAGCCAATATCACGCCGATGCCGTCATCATCACCACCGGTTCGCAGTACCGCAAGCTCGGCATTCCCGGCGAGGCCGAGTATTCCGGTCACGGCGTATCGTATTGCGCCACCTGCGATGGTTTCTTCTTCAAAGACAAGCCCATCGTCGTGGTGGGCGGAGGAGACAGCGCGCTCGAAGAGGCACTGTTCCTGACTCGTTTCGGCTCTTCGGTGACCGTATTGCACCGCCGCGACCAGTTCCGCGCCTCCAAGATCATGGTCGAGCGCGTGCTGAACAATCCCAAGATCACCGTGAAAATGAATACGGTGGCGACAGCCATTCGCGGGCAGAAAAACGCTGTCGGCGCGCAGACAGGCGCTGATGCGGTAACCGCTGCGGCACCCGCAGCGCAGAACACCGGAAATCTTCTCTCGTTGAAGACGACTCCGATGCTGAATGTCTCCGGATCGGCATTGAATGCTCCCTCTTCGACCGGCATTTCCCTGTCGGCAAAGGCTGAAACCGCAGATGATTCCGCCGGCTTTGTGGACATTCGCGACACCGTGACAGGCGAGACGGGCACGCTGCCCGCCGAGGGCATCTTCGTGGCGATCGGCCATGAACCGGCCACGCGTTTTGCGAAGGGTTCCGTGGATATGGATGACGACGGGTACATTCTGGTCTCCGGTGCCGGAACGCATACTTCCATGCCTGGAGTGTTCGCCGCCGGTGACTGCGTTGACCGGGTGTACCGTCAGGCCATCAGTGCCGCAGGCATGGGATGCCGCGCCGCGCTGGACGCACAATCCTACCTGGCCTCACTGCACTGATCCAACAGCACAGCTCGACCCGTCGGCGAAATCAAACCTCATCACAGACGATGATATTGCTTCACCGGCGGGTTGAGCTACACAAATAATGCTTGCACTGTCAGTAATCACAAACGAAACGACAAACTGACCGAAATAGCGCTGCGGACGCTTACCAGCGCCGGAGAATCGCATCAGAACGACAATCCGCTCAAATCTAGCGCATTGTACTGAACCGATTGCAACTCATATTGCTCAACAGAGTTTTCGGTAATGCTTTTTCAGGTGCATGCAATAGGACAGTCATACGGACGGTTCATTGCGTTAGTCCTCTGACTGCAAATGCCACGACAGTTGCTTTATACGCGTTCTGCCGGAGAGGCAATGAATACCTCTCGGCAGACCAGATCATACGGCTCATGAACGGCATGACCGTTGTTTCCCGTTGTGCGATGATGGCGGCTCACACCGTTGTGTGGCTCACACCCTCACACCCATTTTGCCGCCGCGCCCTCGACTGCCGTGGGAATCAGCATGCTGAGGATGCGTTCCATATCCTCAGGGGAGGAAAACACGATTTCGATTCGACCGTGCTTTTGCGTACCCTTGATGGACACTTTGGTGTCAAAATGATTTTCAAGGTTGTTGACAATCGGAGAACCGGCCCAAGGATTGTTCTTCGTCGGCCTTACCTTCTTGGGCACGTTGCTTTCTGCGTTCTTCAGCGCCACGATTTCCTCGGTGCTGCGAACCGAAAGCCCCTCCCCTATGATTCGAGTGGCCAGTTTGTCGATTTCACTTTCGTCATTCAAACCAAGAAGAGCTCGCGCATGTCCTGCGGACAGTACGCCTGCGGCAACTTTCTTCTGCACGGACGCAGGAAGATTCAGCAGACGCAATGTGTTCGCGATTTGCGGTCGCGATTTCGAGATCGACTTGGATAGTTCAGCCTGAGTCAGGCCGAAGTCATCAATCATCTGCTGATATGCCGCCGCCTCTTCCAGAGGATTCAGTGCGACGCGATGAAGGTTCTCCAGCAGTGCATCACGCAGCATCTCGTCATCTGATGTGGTTTTGACAATCGCCGGAATCGTCTTCAGTTGTGCAAGTTGTGATGCACGCCAGCGACGCTCGCCCATAATGAGCTCGTATTTCTGCGATGTTTCACGTGAAACATCATTCTTGCTGGACTCCCCAGCCTGACGCTTGCGAACCACGATCGGCTGCAATACGCCGACTTCCTTGATGGACGCGGCCAACTCATTCAGCTCTTCCTCATCAAAGACGCTGCGCGGCTGCTGCGCATTCGGAACGATGGAGCTGACAGGAATATCCAGCAGATAGCCACCCTCGACAGGCTTCAATTCTGGAGTTTCCTTATTATCCTTTTCCTTGCCGGATGCCTTTGTGCTCTCGGAACGCTGAGCCGGCTGCGTTTTCTTGGAATCGCTCGTCCTCTGTGCTGTTGCTCCGAAAAACATGTCACTGGGGTGTGCCATATCACTGATACCGGGCATGGCAACGCGCTTGCCGCTCTTGGGCTTCTCCACCGTTGTGGACTTGTGTACGGCAGGAATGGAATCCTTCATGGCCGGAATGGTCTTACGCTTGATTTCGCCAAGACGAACCGGAGCGGTAGACTCACTATGTTGTTCAGTACCGCTCTTATGGGATTCGACCTTCTCTGGCGCAGCCGCAGCTTTCTCTTGAGGGGCTTTCTTGTTGGCTGTCGTCTCCTCGGATTCGAGATCAACACCCAATTGCTGCTGTTCCGCATGAGCTGTTTTCGACTCACCGGGAAGTGCGGGGAACAGCGCACCCAATCCTTTACCCAAACGTGATTTTGAGGTCATGGGTTACTCTCCCCTCTTCGCGTCAATTGCAGCCAGCACCGAAGGCGATCGACGGGCGATTTCCAAGGCCGCTTCGCCATAGGCACTCGCTCCCATTCCACGCGGGTCATAGCTGATGACTGTCTTTCCGAAACTTGGAGCCTCGGATATTTTTACCGTACGGGGAATCGTCGTATCCAGAACGATACTCGGATAGTGACTCTTCACCTCTGAGAACACTTCCCTGCTGAGCAATGTTCGTTTATCAAACATAGTGACCAGCATAGTCGACACAGTCAAATTAGGGTTATAGTGCTCCTGCACCAATCCTATGGTATTGATAAGTTGACCAAGCCCCTCCAAGGCATAGTATTCAGCTTGGATCGGAATCAACATCTCAGACACCGCGCACATAGAGTTGATGACCAACAGGCCAAGACTCGGCGGGCAATCGACCAGAACATAGTCATAATGATTGTTCGGATCCTGCAGGAATGATTCGACGGCTTCCTTCAGCAGATTGTTGCGATTCGGCAGATCCGCCACTTCCAGTTCCGCACCCGAAAGTTCAATGGAAGCGGGAACCACATCGAGCCCTGGGATATCAGGACAGGTTTTCAGTACCTCTCCGATTGTCATTCGTCCTTCAAGAACGTCATATACCGAAGGATCGCTGGTGCCGTGAGGAACACCGCATGCCGTAGAGGCGTTCCCCTGGGGATCCATATCGATGACCAGCACGTGAGCTCCGTGAGAGGCGAGAGCTGCGGCAATATTCACCGTTGTTGTCGTCTTGCCGACGCCGCCTTTCTGGTTGGCGACGGCCAGGCATCGGGTTCTCGATGGCAGGGGGAACAATGCGGCATTCAGGCGTTCATAGCGTGACGCCTCATCTGCAATCTCGGCGCCCAAAGAGGAACCATCATTCCCGAAAATCCTTCTGACCGTTTCAGAAGCAGATTCCATGGCAGGAATCGCAGAGGATTCCTGTGAATCATTGGATGTCATAGTCCCTCCTAAAAAACGAACAACATCTAATTTTTCCTAGTCGTATGGACATCTCAAGTTGTGCACAGCAATGTGGATAACTGTGGATAAGTATAGTGCATTAGTGTGTGAACACTTCGATCAACACTAGATAAACCGTTTATTTCCGCCATTTTCCTAATGTGGATTACATGTCGCAAATAATGTGGATAACTTTGTGCACTGTTTGAAATTGTGGATAACTCCATTCTTGCGAAACCATCGCTTTCGTGTTTGACATCCATTGTTTCACGTGAAACAATCTTCTGACAGTCAGCGATGTCGATGAAGATATAACAGCATTGTTTATGCGATCAAAGGCAATGGATATCGTCCATCTCGCCCCGCAATCCAACCTCCGACAGCGGAAGCAGAATTACGATTCCCGTCAGCGGGGGCATGGGATTATCGTGTGACTCCCACCCATGGGAGCCACACGATAATTAGCGCTTGTCGACGAGAACGACGTGCGTGGATTCGAGACCGGGAGCTACTGGAGCTTCAACGACACGAGCACGCACTCCCCCGGCATGGGAAATTTGATGCTTCGCCTTTTCAATCTCAGCCTGCGCCGAACGGCCTTTCAATGCGACCAGTCGACCTTGAGGGCGAAGCAGAGGCAACGTCCAACCGGCAAGCTTGGTCATTGGCGCCACTGCTCGACAGGTCACTACAGAGAATGGTTTCAATTCACCTTCGTGGTGCTTGATACGATCGATGACTTCGTCGGAACGTGCGCGAATAATCGTAACATTCTGCAGGTCCATGTCATCCACGCACTCTTGCAACCATTCGACACGACGTTCCATGGGCTCAATGAGTGTAAACGCACAATCCGGCATGCATGCTGCCGCAACGATTCCAGGGAAACCGCCGCCACTGCCAACATCGGCAATGGTCTTTGCCTTGCTTCGATCGGTGACTTCCCGAATGAACGGGACGCATGCGGCGGAGTTGAGGATATGACGTTCCCAGATGATGGATATGTCGCGTGGGCCTATCAATCCACGCAGCTCACCCTCGCGGGATAGTTTCACATGAAACACTTCGAGCTTGTCGTATGCTTCACCCAATGCCTCACGAACTATTGCGGAATCATCCAGCTCATCACCAGATGTTTCACGTGAAACAATATCGCTCACTCTTCGCTACCTTCATCGACGTCGGATTCATCGGCGCTGCTCTTCATGTAGATGGTGACATAGCGACGCGGCTCTTCACCGTGAGAACGAGACTTCAGCCCCTCCTCGCGAACCACATCATGAATGACCTTGCGCTCGAACGAATTCATCGGTTTCAAATCAACGGGCTCACCAGTGTCATGCACTTCATCAATGGCATCAAGTGCAATGTCACGAAGACGCTGACGCTTGCGCTTCAGGAACCCGTCAACATCAACAATCAGATGCGAGCGTTCGCCGGTCTTCTGCTGAACAGCAAGCCGGGTAAGCTGCTGCAAAGCATCGACCACTTCACCATTGCAACCAATAAGATGCTTGATATCCGTATCGTCATCAGCGACGATCTGCACCATCGGACGACCGTTGCGAACACCCATCTCGATATCGCCTTCGTAATCGGCGATGTCCAATAAGCCTTCCAAGTAGTCGGCGGCGATGTCAGCTTCTTCATTGAGCTGATCGATCGTCGTGGTCTCCTCCTGCGCCATATCACCACTCCTTTAAGCGAGTATTACTTCCATAGTGTAAAAAAAGGAAACCTCACGGTCAAATAGAGGTTTCCAATCGTGTCACTTTTTCTTGCGATTCTTCCGCTGGGGCTGCTTGCGCTGGTATCCCCGCTCCAGACGAACAGCGGCTTCCTGACGCGCCTTCTCCAGTTCCTCTTCCTCAATCGAAAGCTGTCCGGCCTTGGCGCGACGAGCATTCTCCTGACGATGATCTCGAATCTCCTTTTCCTCAGCTGCACGGGAACCCGGGGTCGGGAACTTGTACACCTGGAACAAGGAACGGGCAAGGTTGCATGCGTTGTTGGTCAGCCAGTACACCAGCACGGCGAACGGGAACATGATGCCGGAGAAGATGTACATGATCGGGAAGCCCCAGGTCATGGCCTGCTGCATCTTGTACGTGGATCCCTGCATAGAAGCCTTGGGGAGGTTCTTGCGCATGTTGTTGAACTGCATGTACCACATGCATGCGCACATCAACAGGATGAAGAAGCCGATGACGACCTTTCCGGAATTGTTGGCCGTACCGAAGGTATCGGTGACGCTGACACCGAAGACGCGGGTTTGCGCGAACTGCTTGGCAGTCGCCTGATCGAATGCGCCAAGCGCTCCCCTCTTGCCGGTCGCGATATACGGAATGGCGGAAAGCATGTAGAACATGCACATGAACACAGGACCCTGAATGACGGCGGTCCAACACGACCCCATGGGGTTGGCGTCATTGTCCTGGTAGAGCTTCATCATCTCACGGCTCATGGCCTCTTTGCTGGCCTGATCCTTTTTGCCCTTGTACTTGTTCTGAATATGCTGCATCTTGGGTTGCAAGGCCTGCATCTTGCGCATCGACTTCATCTGCTTGAGATAAATCGGCAAAATACAGGCGTGCACCACGAGCACAAGGAACACGATCGCCAGCACCCAAGAGATGCCGATCGGTGCCATGCCCAGCAGGGTGAGGAACTTATGGAACAGGACCATGACCTGGGTCATGAGCCACTCAAGTGGGGTCAGCAGCTTATACAGCCAGCCCCAAATGCCTCTGTCAAGAAGAAATTCTCCGGAAGTGTTCATCAGGCCATCTCCTTAATCATCGGCCATTGGTGTGAGTCGAGGCTTCTCATATGCCTTCGACCAGCGAAATCTGTAGCACAGTGAAAAATGTTGCGGAACATCATCGATGCCGCCACGACTCCAAGGGTTGCAGCGAAGAAAACGCCAAATAAACAGCACGATTCCTCTTACCGCGCCGAAGCGCCGAACCGCAGTGATCGCGTAATGTGAGCAACTCGGATAGTACTTGCAGCATGGCGGCGTTTTCGCCGAAATGGCCCTCTGGTACCACTTGATCATGCCGATAAGCGCCGATCCGATGGCTGACATCAGCGACTCACCCTGCGTTCATGCGTAGTCGTGACTTTGGCGAAGCAACGGGAAAACTGTCGGTCAAGGTCAGCGAAATCGACACGCGATGCGCTGGGTTTGGCTCTCACGACGATATCGCACTGCATCGGAAGCATATCTTCATATCGTCTTGCGAGCACACGAAATCGACGCTTCACACGATTACGCGTTACAGCGTTACCAACAGCCTTGCTGACGGCAAGTCCCATACGTCTCATGATATCCGCAGATGCCTGAACATCACGGGTATCGTCATGCACCACAAAGTGCACGACGATATCCGAATCCGTCACCTTGAAGCGACGCTTCAGCACTGCGATGAAGTCACGATGGCTTTTCAGCCGCTTCACTCGCCTTCGTCACCTACCGCAATCAGGCGGACAGAGACTTACGTCCCTTGTTACGGCGGCGGTTGATCATCGCGCGGCCGGAACGGGTGCGCATGCGCACGCGGAAACCATGCTTCATCGAGCGACGGCGGTTGTTGGGCTGGAATGTCCTCTTCATAGTTATGCTCCCGGTTTTTGCCATGCTGATGCACGGCTCTCATGAGTCAAGCTCTATAACGGTACTCTGAGCCATGCCCAAAAATCAAAATGAAAACAATTTCTTCACGATTTATCAGTGTGTCGTGCCCCTTGCAGAGCAGCGGAAAACATTGGAAACACGCCAAAACATGTAGAAAAGTTATCCACAAATTACATGAATGTTATTCACAATTGAGGCGACACAACACGCTAAGCTGTGGATAACTTGGCTAAAGTGGAGTACATATATCCTGTTGTTGTTGTACTTATTATAGCTACCGTAGCGTATCCGCTGCGGTGCGCACCGGCACACATACCTGAAGGAGGTCACAATGTCGGATGACCTTCTCGGTCCAGCCGGGCAAGCCACGCGGATATGGTCGGACACGCTGCGTCTGCTCAAGCAGAATCCCACGCTGTCGCCGCGCGACAAGAGCTGGCTTGAAGGAGTCGTACCGGAAGCGGTATATGGCACGACCATCGTATTGTGCGTAAGCAACATGGCCACGCAGCAAGCGTTGCAGAATGAACTCAATGCGCCGCTGCTCAACGCTTTGAAAATCATATCCGGAAACGACATGTTCCCGGCGTTCAAAATCGTGGCTCCTCAGGTGTCCCAACCGGAACCGCAGCCGCCGGAATACCGGCATCCCGATACTGCGGCGAAACCGAGCGAACCATTCCCTGCGAATCCGTCGCCGACCGTCGCCGATCTGGCTCAGGAATCCTACATGCCCAACAGCATGCAGGCAATCTCCTCCATCGATTCGATTTCCGCGGAAATGACGGAGGCGAATCAGCAACCAGGCGCCACGGCTCCTCGAATACCCGGCGAGCCGAGTTTTCCGGTACGGCAGCAGAAGGTGATGCGCGATCCGGAAACCCATCTGAACAAAAACTCGACGTTCGACACGTTCGTTCCCGGTGATTCCAACCGTTTCGCACGCACTGTCGCGCTTGCGGTCGCCGAGGGAACCGGGCAGGAATTCAACCCGTTGTGTATCTACGGCGGATCGGGACTGGGCAAGACCCACCTGCTCAACGCCATCGGCAACTATGCATTGGTCAAGGATCCCACGCTCAAGGTCCGATACGTCAACAGCGAGGAATTCACCAACGAATTCATCGAGGCACTGCAGACCCCGGCCCAGAGCCAGAACCGCATCGCAGAATTCAACCGCCGATACCGCGAGGTCGACGTGTTGCTCATCGACGACATCCAGTTCCTCGGCGGCAAGGAAGCGACCCTCGAACAGTTCTTCCACACATTCAACGCGCTGCATCAGGCCAACAAGCGTATCGTCATCGCGTCCGATGTCGCGCCCAAGAACCTCAAGGGCTTCGAGGCACGACTCATCTCGCGTTTCGACTCCGGACTCACCGTCGATGTCAAGCCGCCCGATCTTGAGACCCGCATCGCTATTTTGCGCATGATGGCTTCGATGAACGGCACTTCGACACCGAATGACGTGCTGAATCTGATCGCGGAGCGCTTCACCGAGAACATCCGCGAGCTGGAAGGCGCCCTGATTCGCGTGAGCGCGGTGGCATCGCTGAGCAGTCAGCCGGTGACCCGCGCGCTTGCCGAGCAGACGCTGCAGGACTTCTTCACCACCGACGTGGAAATCAAGCCGACCGACATCATCGGGCAGACGGCGAAGTACTTCCATCTGACATTCGACGACATCGTCGGGCGCGCGCGAACGAAAAACATCGCGCTGGCCCGTCAGGTCGCCATGTATCTTGCCCGTGAGATGACCAGCATGAGCCTGGTCGATATCGGCGAAGTGTTCGGCGGCCGCGATCACACCACGGTCATGCACGCGTATACCCGCGTCAGCGATGATATGCAGGAAAAGCCTGAAATTTACAACTACGTGACCGAGCTGACCGCGCGCCTCAAGCAGCGCGGCAATGAGTGACGACAGTCGTTTTCTCTCGGCTGTGCAATGGTCCCGTCTGGCACGATCGCGCTGAGACACCAAAAAACGCCTTTTTTCGTCGCTGTGCGTGATTCTGCTGGATGAAGGCCTGATTCGTCACCGTCGACAGGACCTATCAGACTCAAATAATATAGACATACATATTTAATCTGTACAATAAAACAGGCGCAACACGCCGAACGATCTGCTGATTGAAGGAAAAGTTATCCACATGCTTATTCACAAATGTGGGTAGAGCCTGCGGATAACTTGTGGACTACTGCACATTTTTTGTGGATGAACAGTGGATTAATCCACAGGAAATGTGGACAATCAAAATAGTTCGCCGAAAATGTGGATAACTCGGTACTTATGCACATTTTGTCCGGAAAGTTATCCACATAATCTGTGGGTTACTCAGCCCATATAAACACAAGGATTCGCGCAGTTATCCACACTATCCACAGGGCTTATTACTACGACTATCTTATTTCTCTTTCGATAACCGTCGTGATGATAACTCACTTCGCGCATGAGAAAAAACAATCCGAACATGACCCGCTAGAATGTTGCCAAGCACATCGTGAAATGAGGGAACCCATGAAAGTAGAAATCGATTCCGCGGCTCTCGCCGACGCCGTAGCCTGGACGACCCGCGTCATCGACGCCCGACCGGCGAGCCCCATCCTTGCAGGTATCCAGCTCGAAGCCATCGACGGCACCCTTCAACTGTCCGCGTTCAATTACGAGATTTCCGCCCGTCACCACATCGAGGCCGGTATCGACGAACCCGGAACCGCACTGGTACTCGGCAAACTCCTCGCCGACATCACCAAGTCACTGCCTGCCGAAAAGACCTACCTGTCGACCGACGGCTCCACCATGACCATCAACTCGGGCAAGTCCACGTTCACCATGCAGCTCATGCCCGATGCCGAATACCCGGATCTGCCGGTCGTGCCGGCAAAGCTCGGCCAGGTCGACGCACCCACGTTCATCCAGGCCGTAACCCAGGCCAGCGTCGCGGTCTCCCGCGAGGAGAACCGCCCGGTGCTGACCGGCGTGCGCATGCAGTTCGACGGCGACAAAGTCACCATGACCTCGACCGACCGTTTCCGCCTGTCCCGCGCCACGTTCACCTGGACGCCGCAGAACATCGACACCTCTACGACCACACTGGTGCGCGGATCCCTGTTGCGCGACGTCGCCCGCGCACTTGACGATCACCAGAACGTCGTCATCGATTTCGACGCCGACAACCCCACGCTGCTCGGTTTCGAGAACGCCGGACGCGTCTCGACATCCCAGCTGATCGACGGCGAATTCCCTGCGGTCGACCGCCTGTTCGCCGACGAATACCCGATTCAGGCCGTCATTGACAAGCAGCTGCTGATCGCTGCCATCAAGCGCGTCGCGCTGGTCGCCGAACGCAACGCCCCGATCCGCATGGTGTTCTCCGGCCAGGAAGTCACCCTGTCCGCCGGCGCCGTGGACGAAGCCCAGGCGCAGGAAATGCTGGACATCGACATGGACGGCGAGGACATCACCGTCGCGTTCAACCCGTCCTACCTGATCGAAGGCCTGAGCGCCATCACTGAGCCGTTCGTGCGCATGAAGATGACCACGGCCGTCAAGCCCGTCGAATTCAACGGCCAGCAGGAGGCGGACAGCGACGAATCGATGGATTACCGCTATCTGCTCGTCCCGATGCGTTTCAACAGCTGAGCCCGACGGCTGAACACTGGAATCCGAATCGAATCGCCGGCACCGCCGAAACACACGGTGCTGGCGATGACATGACAGGAGCCCATCTTGTACATTTCGCGTCTTGCGCTTGACCATTACCGGTCATGGAACCATTGCGTGCTCGACCTCACGCCGGGCATCAACATCCTGCAGGGGGCGAACGGGCTTGGGAAAACCAACATCGTCGAAGCGATAGAAGTGCTGTCCACGGGCCTGAGCCATCGCACATCCAGCTCGGTTCCGCTGGTGCAGCGCGGCGAACATGCAGCGACGATCCGGGCCAATATCGAATCCGTGACGGATCCGGAGCCCGCTGATGATGGCGTCAATACCAGCGCTGATGCCGTGGATATCTCGGACATGAAACCGGTCCGGCAGACACAGACCACCACCCTTGAGGCCACGATTGCGGCACGCGGCGCC
>UMJJ01024276.1_pt1 | contig 27784 bp, 27 predicted proteins | sample 1966051 | NCBI WGS metagenome assembly UMJJ01 (sample SAMEA4836147, study PRJEB28245) | human gut metagenome | biome: gut microbiome; material: fecal sample | place: Denmark | collected 2008
TAGGTAACTGGTATATGCAGATAGTATTTACCATGCTTACTTACAAGTTTGGCAGTACCAAACTTATAAATCGTATGATCGAAATACTTAGACATTCCATCTGAAAAATAAGATAACTTCACACGACCATTAAGCGTACTAATTGAAAAACGGTTTTGTGTTAAGGAATAATCTCTGTTCCAAACCAGGTCGTACTGAGGTTTTTTGAACGATGGTTTAATCCACTCATTCTGATTTTCAAGAATGGTTTTATATCTGGCGATAACAGTCTTCAAAACAGACTGAGCCATCTGCGATTTAAGGTTAAACTTTTCTCGTAAAGTAGAATACAAAGCTTTATTAAGTGAAAACTGCTTTAAGTCATGAGTGCGGAATACATAGTCTGAAACATAATTACAGGCATTACGATAAACAGACATTGTTTCATCAAGCAAAACCTTATCTGTTTCAGCTGCGATTATTTGAATTTTAGCTGTAATAGTCATCTGTTCCATAGATGTACTCCTTTCATAGATATTTCACCATCATTATATCTAATTTATAGCGAAATATCTATATTTTGAGGTGAACTGTGGATAGTAGATACAATCGTCATAAGAGACGAAAATACAGCTTTAAATTACATATAGACCTTGTAACCAAATACCACAAACAACTACCAAAAGGCTCTATTGCCGATAATGTAAATAACAGATTCTCCATATAGCTAATACTCATGGCTAAGAAATTATTGCGATAGAAACCGACAAAGACCATATACATTTCTTATTAAGTTACGATACAGCAGATCGAGTTTACGATATTGTCAAAATTGTAAAGCAGGAAACAACATACCACTTATGGCATAAGTATGGTTCGGTCTTATCAAAAAAGTATTGGAAGGAAAAAACATTTTGGTCAGATGGTTATTTTGCTTGTAGCATTGGAGAAGTATCATCAGCAACTATACAAAAATATATTAAAAGTCAGAGATAATAGATAACGATTTACGAGGCTCCTCCCACCACCTATTGGCAGTGGGTTTCCGCCCATGATAAACGAAAGGATTTATTTAAGAAAGCGTCTTCCTTTTCCATCATGCCAGTCATATAAGAAATAATCATGAAGTAATGCTCCAATGACTAAAGCATCCATATTAACCTGTATTGGGAGCCATTTAGCTATTCTGACACTCATACGTGCGACATTGACACAATGTGCATAGACAGATATAGAACCATGTTGAATATAATTTTTAGTTTCATTTAAGCGACCAGCATTTTCTAAATAACGTAATTTTTTTTGAATAATATATGTCATTTATATATCCCCTCTTGTTGAAACCTACAATCTGGCTGTATTATAATATAAATGCATGAAACAATATATGGTCAGAATATAATAGAAATGTTGCTAAAGATACATATTGTATAGAAAGTGGGTAATAAGAGTGGAGAAAAAGACAGATAGACGAGTTGTCAAAACAAAGCATGCAATATTTAAAGCTTTTGTAGAGCTGTTAAATGAAAAAGATATAAATCAAATCACAATTACAGATATTGCGAAAAGAGCCAATATTAATCGTAAGACATTTTATAACTACTATTCAGATGTCAATGGTGTTATGGAAGAAATACAAAATCTAGTAGTCGCAGCCTTTATTAAAAATATCGGTACAATCGAGTTTACTAATATGGCTGATTTCTTAACCGAAATCTTCATAAAGTTTACAGAAACAGTAAATCATGATTTAGAATTCTATGGTTTACTTTTTAAAACAAATAACCGTTCTTTTCTTATTGTAAAGATTGTAGATATTCTTAGACAATATGTACAACAGCGTATTGAAGAAACAGAAACACTAGATCAAAAAAGATTTAAAGTAGCAGTTGATTTGTGTATTCCTGGTATTATATCTGTATATATGAATTGGTTTACAAATAGTTATGATTATTCTATAGAAGAATTATCTAGTCTTCTAACAGACTTTATTCTTAATGGAATACAAAAAAATTGGCCAGGCAATTAAGCCTGACCATTTACTTTATGTCGATAATTGGAGTCAAAAATGTATCTTAATCCTCGTTTAATAATGGTAAAGAACGTAGGGGAACGATACATTTTTTCTTTTGGAAAATGATTTCCAACCACCTGTAATGTTTTCACATTATCACGTGTAGAGAAAGTAAAATGTCCATTGTTTTTAGTGAATATTGCAAAACGTGCAATTTTCTTACTAAAATATACAGAAGCACTGATATAATCAATTTCTTCCCATGGAATCTGAATAAAGTCTTCTTTGTTCTTTTCGTTATAGAACTCAAAGGCCTTGTCCCCTACCATGACATCCCCATAGTTAGTTAAACCATTGAGTGAAGTTGCTTTAATTGAAAAATCAACTTTTGTATTTTGTGATTGTGCCATTTTATTTCCTCCTTAAAATTAAGAGGCAGTGAAACTGCCTCTAATCATTACATAATACCGATAACTCTTGCAACGATACCAACAACGAATAATGCGATGATGATAACGATTGGAGATACCTTTTTCTTTAATAAGTAACAGCATAATAATGTAAGTAATAATGCTGCTAAGCCAGGGACTAACTGGTCTAAGTTCTGCTGTAAAGTAGTAACCTTAACCTGATTTAATCCATTAGCACCAAGTGAGTTATACTGAGTTAATGCTTCTTTGATACCTGCAGCACCCTTTGGTAACTTATCCCATTCGATATAAGCACCTTTAGACTGAGTAACCTGAGATACTACTGGAGTAAAGCTGATTGATACCCATCTCTGTACTAATGCACCGATGATGAACATACCAAGGATAGAAGCACCTTCAGTAACTTTACCAAGAAGTCCTCCTGACATATCCTTAGCAATAGAAGTACCTACTTTGTAACCGAATTCCTGTGTATACCATAAGAATGCGATACGTACTAAGTTCCATACTACGAAGAATAATAATGGTCCAACAATGCTTCCTGATAATGCAAGTGAAGCACCTAATGCACCTAAGATTGGTCTTACTGTAAACCAGAATACTGGGTCACCAACACCAGCAAGAGGTCCCATCATACCAACTTTAACACCCTGTACAGTCTGGTCATCTACAGGCATACCATTTGCACGTTCTTCTTCAAGTGCTAATGTAACACCCATAACTGGAGCTGATACATAAGGATGTGTATTGTAGAATTCTAGATGACGCTTTAATGCAGCGGCTCTATCTTCTTCAGTCTTATATAATTTCTTGATAGCTGGGATAATTGAATAACACCAACCACCATTCTGCATACGTTCATAGTTCCAAGAACCCTGAAGGAACTGATGACGCCAGCATACGTCCATTCTATCTTTTTTAGATAGTGTAATCTTATCTGCCATAATGTTCGTCCTCCTTCAGATTAATAGTCGTTTAAGATGTCACCAAGTGGATCTCCAGATCCTCCAGTGCCACCATTACCTTTACCAGCATTGTCTTTTAATCCAAGATAGATTAAAGCAAGAACAACACCAATAACACCTAATGCGATTAATGTAAGTTCTGAGATAGCTGCTAAAACGAAACCAAGAGCGAAGAATGGCCAAGTTTCTTTTGTAGCCATCATGTTGATAACCATTGCATAACCTACAGCGGCAACCATACCACCGCCAACAGCCATACCACCAGATAACCAAGCTGGCATAGAATTTAATGCACCTGTTACAACCTTAGCTGGAACGAAGCAAAGGACAACTGCTGGGATCATAATACGAAGACCCTGCATTAAGATTGCAACAACCTGCCATCTTTCAATAGCCTTGTAGTCGCCTTTTTCTGCAGCTCCATCCATGAAGTGAACCATAGGGATTGCTAGAGTACGACAGATCATTGTTAAGAATAAACCTGCAACTGATAATGGTACTGCAACAGCGATAGAAGTATTGATAGCGTTAGTAACGTTTGTACTACCACCCTGTAAACCTAATACCATGATGATTGCTGAAGCAACTGATGCAAGAGCAGCATCTGGTGCAACAGCAGCACCAACGTTTGCCCAACCAAGGGCAATCATCTGTAATGAACCACCAAGGATGATACCTTCCTTTAAGTGTCCAGTAACTAAGCCGATTAACGTACATGCTACTAGAGGCTGATGGAACTGGAATTCATCAAGAATACCTTCCATACCTGCAAGTAAAGCAACAATCGCAATCAGCACAATTGAAATTGCTGACATAAATTATTTCCTCCCTTATTTAGACAATCCTTCTTTAGCTTTGTTAAGGATTGCATTGATGTTATCAGGTGAATCATTTGGTACTTTACGTACATCAAACTTAACACCCTTAGCCATAATCTTTTCAATAGTATCTACATCATCCTGACTCATTGATACGGCTTTAGTACAAACGACTTTACCCTGTGAATGAGCCATAGAACCTAAGTTCAATGTCTTGATGTCAACGCCACCTTCGATTGCACGAAGTGCATCCTGTGGGTTTTCAAATAATACTAATGCTTTTGTGTTACCAAAACGTGGATCCTTAGCAACCTGGATCATCTTATCGATTGGTACTACGTGAGCTTTAACACCTGGAGGTGCTGCCTGAATAATCATTTCTTTTCTAAGATCATCATGAGCCACACCATCAGATACAACGATGATACGGTTTGGCTGAGTTGTCTTAGTCCATGCAGTCGCAACCTGACCATGTAATAAACGTGAGTCAATTCTTGCTAATACATACTTGATGTGACCATCACCAATAACTGTTCCTTCAGGAATAGCGCCCTGAGGTGCTGGTGCAGCAGCTGCTGCCTTTTCTTCCTTCTTAGGTTCTAGTGTTTCAGGTTTTGGTTTAACACCATCTCTTGCCACTTCAGTGACATGTGTAGCGATTTCATGAGCTGTTTCCATAGACATACGAGATGCATAAGTTTCAATCAACATTGGTAAATTTAAACCAGTGACAATTGCCCACTTATCTTCATGTCCATTAAGTAAAGCACTTGCCTGATTGAATGGTGTTCCACCCCAAAGGTCTACAAGGAATAATACTTCATCCTGATTTTCAAAACCAGCAATCGCTTCTTCCATCTTTTTGCGGATATCATCTGGTCCTTCGCTAGGCATTAATGTGCAGGCTTTAACGTTAGCCTGATCACCAAAGATCATAGATCCTGACTGGAAAATGCCTTCTGCGAATTTACCATGACTCGCAAGGATAATTCCTACCATTTTGTTCTCCTACCTTTCATAATTGTAAGTAAGTAGTGAAGACATACTTCATATGTATATGGACATCTATACATATAACTTATATATTCATCTAATCCCTATCAACTTATATTTCTAGATAAATACAGTTACTCCTCGAAATATATCTCCTATTTACTATGCCCCATTATATCACTATCATTTTTCATTGCAATAATCCCGATTTAGGAATTATAAATACCATACTTTTATACATAATATACCATATTCATAAAAAAGTTGACATTATATACCATATATGATAGTGTCTATGTACAAAACCTTTTGGTTGTGGATTTTTGTCAGAGAAATCTTATTTTCGCCACACAGCGTTTTTTTTACGTTGTGTGGCTTTTTGTATGTTTAGGAGGAAAATTATGAATCAAGATTATATGAAAACAAAGCCTATACTCCCTTTAGTATTATCAATGAGCTTACCAATGGTGTTATCAATGCTTGTTAATTCTCTCTACAATATCGTAGATAGTTTCTTTGTAGCGCGTATTAGTGAGAATGCAATGAATGCTTTATCTCTAGTATTCCCTATTCAGAACCTTATTACCGCGATTGCCGTAGGGTTTGGTGTGGGCATGAATGCTGTGATTGCATTCTATCTAGGTACAGAGGATCATAAGAAAGCTGAAGATTCTATGGCACAGGGATTATTACTTTCTGCAATACATGGAATAATCTTAATGGTTGTCTGCGTTGTGTTTATTCCTAACTTCTTAAAGTTCTTTACAAATGATCCTGTTGTATTAAAGGATGGGATATTATATGGACGTATTGCCTTCTCATTCTCTTTTGTGATTCAGGTAGGTATTGCCTTCGAAAAGATTTATCAGTCTTTAGGACGTATGGCTCTCACTATGAAGATTATGATTATAGGATGTGTCACAAATATTATTCTTGATCCTATTTTAATATTTGGTTTAGGTCCTATTCCTGCAATGGGTATTGCAGGAGCTGCGATTGCGACTGGTATTGGTCAGACAGTTCCTTTTATTCTATATCTATATTTTTATAAGGTAGATTTACCACTACGTATTCATAAGGAAGCTTTAGAAAGTACTCAATATTATAAAAAGTTATATGGTATTGGTATTCCTGCTACTTTAAATATTGCCTTACCTTCTGTTCTTATTTCTGTATTAAATGCGATTCTTATTTCTTATTCAGCTATCTATGTCGTAGTACTAGGTATCTATTATAAGCTTCAGACATTTGTCTTTATGCCATCTAATGGAATTATCCAGGGTATTAGACCACTTGTTGGATATAACTATGGGGCTAAAGAATATGATCGTATTAATAAGATCTATAAGCTCACTCTTTGTTTAAGTTTAATTATTATGATTGCTGGAACACTTCTTTGTTTTGTATTCCCTAAAGAAATCATGGGACTCTTTACCAAGAATAAAGAAACACTTGATGCCGGTGTGATTGCCCTACGTATTATTAGTATTTCTTTTGTCTTTTCTTCACTCTCACTTACTTCAGGAGGTGTACTAGAAGGACTAGGTATGGGTATTCCATCACTCATTATTTCTTTATGTCGATATGTTGTCATTATTCTTCCATGTGCTTATATTCTTTCTTCACTACTTGGACCAACTGGTGTATGGCATGCTTTCTGGATTACAGAAGTATTTACTGCAGTTATTTCCCTACTTATCTATAAGAAGAAAAAGAAAGATTCATTTAACTTATGAGTGAAATCACAAAACATGCATTAGAAGATACTTTAAAGGTGTTACTCTTAAGAAAACCTTTCAATAAGATTACGATTGGTAATCTCACAAAAGAATGTGGTATTAACCGTATGACATTCTATTATCACTTTATTGATATGCATCATTTACTTTCCTGGATTATCTTGGATGAAATCCATCAAAACTAATAGTTTGATTAAAATTTTTACACTTGATTGGTCATGATAAGATATTTATCATGGCTTTTTGTTTGTTTAAATAAAAGTGATAAAATATGATTTATACTAGAGTCATATCAAGGAGGTAACTATTATGTATTATTCATCAGGAACTTATGAAGCATTTGCACACCCAGAAAAACCAGAAGGTGTTGAAAAGAAATCAGCTTATATTATTGGAACAGGTTTGGCAGGTTTAACTGCTGCCTTCTATCTAGTAAGAGATGGACAGATGCCTGGCAATCATATTCATTTATTAGAAAAGCTAGAGCTTGCAGGTGGAAGCTGTGATGGTTATAAAGATGTACACAAAGGCTTCTATATGCGTGGAGGACGTGAAATGGATAACCACTTTGAAATCATGTGGGATGTATTCCGTGATGTACCTTCTATTGAAACACCTAACGTATCTGTATTAGATGAATATTATTGGCTTAATAAGCATGACCCTAACTACTCTTTATGTCGTGCAACAGTCAATAAGGGTGAAGATGCGCATACTGATAAGCTATTTAAATTAGATAAAGATAGCGCAATGGCATTGTCTCAGCTCTTTATTACACCTGAAGCAAATCTTGAAGATAAGAAGATTTCAGATGTATTACCTGAATCATTCTGGGAGACTAATTTCTGGCTATATTGGCAAACTATGTTTGCATTCCAGAAATGGTCTAGTGCATTAGAAATGAAGCGCTATTTATGCCGTTATGTACATCATATTGATGGTTTACCAGACTTTAGTGCTTTAAGATTTACTAAGTATAATCAGTATGAAAGTATGATTTTACCTTTAATTGAATATTTAAAGAAACATGATGTGGATGTTCAGTTTGGTATGGATGTTAAGAATGTCGTTATTGAAGAAGCCGATGGCAAGAAAACAGCTAAAGAACTTATTTATGTAAAAGATAATAAAGAACAGTCTATTCCTTTAACTGCAGATGATTTAGTCTTTATTACTAATGGATGCTGTACTGATACATCATGTTATGGTGATCAGCCTCATGCACCTGATTTATCTCATATTGTGAATGGTCAGGGTGAATCATGGGATTTGTGGAAGAATATTGCGAAACAGGCTAAACATGACGAATATGGACATCCTGATGTATTCTGCAGTGATACAGAAGCGACTAACTGGATGAGTGCCACTGTAGAAACATCTAATGAAGATATTATTCAGCATATTATGAATATTTGTAAACGTGATCCTCGTGCTGGTAAAGTGACTACTGGTGGTATAGTGACTGTTAAGGATAGTGTAAATAATTGGTTCCTATCTTGGACTATTAACCGTCAGCCACAGTTTAGATCTCAAAATAAGGATACAGTACTTGTATGGCTCTATGCTCTTCATACTGATACAGAAGGTAACTATATCAAGAAAGCTATGAGAGATTGTACAGGTGAAGAAATCTGTCAGGAATGGCTTTACCATATTGGTATGGATGAAAGCAAGATCAAAGACTATTCAGAAAATGCATGTAATACAACAACATGCTTTATGCCTTATATCAATGCCTTCTTCCAGCCTAGAAAGAATGTAGACCGTCCTAAAGTTGTACCAGAAGGTGCAGTGAACTTCGCATTTATTGGACAGTTCACAGAAACACCAAGAGATACTATCTTTACTACTGAGTATTCTATGCGTACAGGTATGGAAAGTGTTTATACTTTACTGAATGTAGATCGTGGTGTACCTGAAGTATGGGGTTCTCAATATGATATCAGAGAATTATTACGAGCAGCTTATTATGCAGTAGATAAAAAGAAGATTAATGAGTTACCATTAAACTTCAAAGAAAAGATGCTTTTAAAGACTGTATTAAAGAATGTAGAAGGTACAGATCTAGAACTCTTATTAAGAGATATAGGACTTATAGATTAAGAGCTGTAACAGATAAACAACTCATTACAGTTTCAAAAAAGCAAAGAGCGGACCGACGTCCGCTCTTTTGTGGTATATTTAGTTTGCAATGATACACCAACAAGATTATCAGACATATGCACTACTAGATTTTCATATGTCTTTTGAAATTCTAAAGTGAAAAGTTAAATTCCACTCTAAGAAATGCATAAAGTGTAGTTTGTAGTATGGCCATCCATCCCAATTTTTATTACTATAATTATAGGTAACCATCCTTATTTGTTTGCGGTAATCCCACAATACTATGAATTTTTATTACTACTCAAAGTATAATGGTAAATCCACGATTGAACAATTAAGGAGAGTTACTTTTTTGTTTTCTCGTCATTTTATATTATCTAATAAATCGTCACTGTGATGGTTGTCCATCCAGAATTTGAAGATACATAAACGACTGCAAGGAACTTGATGAATTTCATAAGGAAGCAAGAAAAAATATTACAAGAGAAAGAGATAAAAAAATCGTGTACAAGAGAGATAACAAAGCAAAAGAAACATTCGGTGATTTCAAAGAGAGTTACGGTCATGACAGACTCTACGGAAGAGGACATGACAATGTTCAGATGGAGATGTACCTTGTTGCAATGGGGCATAATATCAGGAAATACCACAAACTGAAGATGAAACAAAAACGAAGAGATCAAGAAGATGTTTAGATTATTTATCAGATGATATTTTTTAAAGAAATAGAAAGGTTCTTTTTAAGTGCGTCTAAAATATGAAAAAGAGCTGTAACGCTCAAGGTAGTAGTAAATACTACCTATTTGTTACAGCCCTTTTAAAAAGGATAGAATGGATTGGGACTTTCTGGATCATTATAAATAGCACAGTCCGTCTGCCATACCTCCATAGAATCTTTGATCAAAGAACATAAGTCATGATAACCCGCTTTATCTATCTCTCCATGAGCTAACATAGATTTATAAAATTTCTTTATACTTGCCGCAGTTGACTTAATATTACCAGGCGTAGACCATAAACATTTACGGATATAGAAGTCTCCTAAATAATCATCAAGCATATTAAGCCCTTCTTCCATAGGATAAGCATCCCTATATAGTAAAAATTCATTAATATAGAATTCTACATTGGAAAGATGACGGCTAATAGTTTTATCTTTTAAACCTGATTGAATAAGATCGTCTTTAAAAAGATCTAAAAGAAGATAGTTTCTTTCTTTGATTTTTTTGCATTCTTCAAGATATTGATCGTAGTCCATAGTATAACTTCCTCTCTTCATGATATAAATATCATACAATATTTATATTCACGTTACAATTTAAAAATTTGAATACCCATAAACCACAGGTATGCTATAAAAAACGTTTTTAATCAGATCCTTTTAACACGCCGTTAGCAAGAATTCCCCCACATTATAGGAGGTGGGATGAATTGCAATAAACACGGTGTTTTATTTTGCTCTTAAGAGATACAGGTTTAATAAACTAACAAGCTAGTTATCCAGCTTGTTTTTTATATGATGCTATACAAAAAAGACGTTTCGCATTGAAACGTCCTTCTTGTATACAATTATGTTTTAAGGGGAGAGTTTTAAACAATTTTCTTTTGCTCTTGTGTATTAAGATATTTTTTAAGGGAGTTTCTTAATACATTTATAATATAGCCCCTCTTTATGAATTCAATGTGAACATACAATCTTTTTCTTGTATAAGTGATTGTTTTCCTTTTTCTATTTTATAAGATAACCCATAAACGACTTCTTTTCCTTCATGAATATGTATAAAGCTTCCGTCCACTAATACTATAAAAGTTCTTTTGGCACTATCAGGATAGGCTATATCTTTGAATATATGAACACCATCCAAACAATCATCATGTATTTCATTATAGTGAGGAATGATCATTGTTTGGGTGAGTTCTAATCCCGGAAGATATCTTTGATACTTCTTATCAAGATATTCTCCTGGAAGTTCAGGCATGGCGTATACAGTCTTAGCACAGTTCATAGAACCTGCACTGACACCTACTATCACACCTTCATACTCCTTTAAATACTTCTTTAAGTGGATTTCTCTAAAAAACTTGTTTTGAGTAGGCACATGTCCTCCTCCAAGTATGATAAGATCTGATTCTTTCACCAGTTCTTCTGTCTTCTCTTTGTTTCGATCATCCAGGATAGTAAATTTATCTACTAAGAAATGACAATTCATCAAGGCTTTCTTTTGGTAGTTTCCCCACTCATCATTATGAGTCGTATCAATTGGATCAGATGCTATATAAAGACAACGAATATGATGTGGAAGAACATCAAAAAGAAGAGAACGGAAACCATTCTCTTCATTAATATATTGACCATTTAATGTTAAGTTTGAGCTTGTTAAAAATAAATGCATAATAATACCTCTCTTTATAAGAGTATTATATCAATTATTTCTTTTTATAAAAAGCCACTGTTTCATAAGGCCTGATATGTAATTCTTTCTTTAAGTCATGATCCTGATAGTTAGAAATCATTACTTCATAATCTTCAATATTATCAATAGACACTGAAGTTTCTTCAGCATAGAAATTATTTAAGACAATAAGTTCTTCATTTTCATAATTTCTCTTGAATGCATAGAGACACTCACTCTCTTCAAATAAAGGTGTATAAGTACCAACACTAATAACCTTATAAGTTTTTCTTAATTCAATAAGTTTCTTATAGAAGTAGTAAATAGAATCTTTGTCTTTTAATGCATCTTCTACATTAATATCTTTACATCTTGGATTCATTTCAATCCAAGGTGTATGAGTAGAGAATCCTCCGCTAGAGGTCCACTGCATTGGTGTTCTAGCATTATCACGTGATTTAGCCTGAAGTATTTCATAGATTTTTTCATCAGTATAACCCTCATCCTTCATAATATGATAATAGTTGATACTTTCTACATCTTTGTATTGACTTAAATCAGTGAAATATGCATTTGTCATACCAATTTCTTCACCCATATAGATATATGGTGTTCCTCTTTGTAAGTGAATACTTGCAGCTAACATCTTAGCTGATTCCTTATGATACTTTGTATCATTTCCAAAACGCGAAATACTTCTAGGCTGATCATGACAGTTCCAGAATAAGGCATTCCATCCATTATTTTCCTGCATACCTAATTCCCATGTATTAAATAAGTCTTTAAGTTCTTTAAAATCAAATGGCATGACTGTCCATTTTTCTTTATTCTTATAATCTACTTTCAAGTGATGGAAGTTAAAAGCCATATTCAATTCATGACTATCTGGATTTGTATAACCAATACAGTTTTCTATAGTTGTAGCAGACATTTCTCCTACTGTTACCATACCCTCATAACGGCCAAATGTGGCTTCGTTGAGTTCTCTTAAATAATCATGTACAAGAGGACCATCTGTATAGAATCTCTTTCCTACGCCTTCATAATCATCTTCAAACTTCATCTTATCAATTAAATTAATAACATCAAATCTAAATCCTTTAATGCCCTTATCAATCCAGAATTGTACAATATTTTGTACTTCTTTTCTAACATCAGGATTAGACCAGTTTAAATCAGCCATAGAAACATCAAAGAGATGTAAATAGTATTCATCAAACTTATCTACATATTCCCAGCATGGACCACCAAACTTAGATTCCCAATTAGTAGGCATTGAACCATCTTTATTAGGTTTCTTAAAATAATAGTAATTCTTATATTTTTCATCACCGGCCATAGCTTTCTTAAACCAGATGTGTTCAGTAGAGGTATGGTTGAAAACCATATCAAACATTAAATAAATGTTTCTTTTTTTAGCTTCAATGATCAGTTCTTCTAGATCTTCCATCGTTCCAAAAGTAGGATTAATACGCTTATAGTCTTCTACATCATAACCATTATCCTTTTGTGGTGAGATGAAGATAGGATTCATCCAAATATAATCTATACCTAGTTCTTTAAGATAATCTAACTTTAAAGTAATACCTTTTATATCCCCTACACCATCATTGTTGGAATCATAAAATGATTTTGGATAGATCTGATAAACAACTTTATCTTTAAAATTATACACAATGACCTCCTACTTGATTTCTATAATTTCCTGATTATTATCAGTTTCTTTAACATCCTTTAACTCAATATGCTGATGAGAAGTAAATACGACCGGTGATACAAGTGACTTACCATGTTCTTTCACATAATCTAGATTGACTTTCGCAATTGTTTCACCTTGTTTGACTCTTTGTCCCTTTTCTACAAGACATTCAAATCCTTCCCCATTGAGTTCTACTGTATCCATGCCTAAATGAATAAGTATTTCAGTACCATCATCACTTAATAGTCCATATGCATGTTTAGTAGGGTATGTCATCACAACTTCACCAGTAAATGGTGCTTTGACTTCACCATCTGTTAATTCTACCGCAAATCCTTCACCCATCAATCCTTGAGAAAATACCTGATCTTCTACTTCATTTAAAGGAATGACTTTCCCCTTTAATGGAGAATGGAATACTTCTTTTACAGGTTTAACTTTTCCATTGAAGTCTACTTCATTTAATTTTTTCTTACCTAAGATATAAGTTAATGTGAAAGGAATAATGATAGCGATAAGCATTGCAATCGCAAAGTTAAACATATATTTAGGTATGATAGATAGAATTCCAGGAATTCCCCCAACACCGATTGAGGCAGCCATAGTTCCAGTTGATACAGAGAAGATGGCAGCACAAGCTGAACCAATCATTCCGCAGAAAAATGGGAATGTATATTTTAAGTTAACACCAAATAAAGCAGGTTCTGTAACACCTAGATAACATGAAATACAAGAAGGAATATTGACTTCTTTTGCTTTCTCATTGTTTTTCTGTAAGACACACATAGCAAGTACTGATGAACCTTGTGCAATATTAGATAATGCAATCATTGGCCATAATAATGTACCACCAAAAGTAGCTGTGAGCTGTGTATCAATCGCATTTGTCATATGATGAAGACCAGTGATTACAAGTGGTGCATAGACAAAACCAAATACACCAGCAAATAACCATCTAAATGGAGAAGTAAGACCTGCCCAGACAACATCAGAAATAAAATTACCAATTGTCCATCCAATTGGACCTACAACTGTATGCGCAATTAATACTGCAGGTACAATTGAAAAGAATGGGACAACAATCATACTGATTGCACTAGGACTTACTTTTCTCCAGAACTTTTCTAGGTATACTAAGACAAATCCTGCAAGAATAGCCGGGATAACCTGTCCTTGATAACCAATCATCTGAACTGTTGTAAAACCAAAGTCCCATACAGGAATTTTCGCAGCAGGAGTAGAAGCGACTGCATAGGCATTTAACAACTGAGGGGATACAAGTGTAATACCAAGGATAATACCTAAGCCCTGGTTTGTACCCATCTTCTTAGTAATAGACCAAACAATTGTGACTGGTAAGAAATGGAAGACTGCTTCACCAATCAACCATAAGAAACTATCTACACCACTCCAGAACTGAGAAATCTGAACTAATGTTTTTGTACCATGATCAAACATCTGAATAGAGTCAATCACATTTCTAAAGCCAAGAATTAAACCACCACAAATTAAAGCTGGGATAATTGGTGCAAAGATTTCTCCTAGATTGCCAATGATTTTTTGGAGTGTAGTCTGATTTGTCTTTGCTTCAGACTTTAATGCCTCTTTAGAAACACCTTCAATACCTGAAATTTCAATAAAATCGTTATAGAACAACTGAACATCATTTCCAATAATAACCTGGAACTGACCAGATTGAGTAAAAGTACCTTTGACAGATGGAATCTCTTCAATACGTTCAACATCTGCTTTCTTTTCATCAAATAAAACAAATCTCATTCTTGTGACGCAATGTGTGACTGCCTGAATATTGTCTGTACCACCAACATACTCAAGAAGCGCTTTTGCATCTTCCGTATATTTTGCCATATTCTCTCTCCTTTATTTTAATAACCTGTACGTACATGTCTGACATGTATATATCTTAACATGTACGTACATGTAGGTCAATAGAGAAAATAAAAAAAGATTAGACTTCCCATCTAATCTTATAATTCTGATCTTCTCGCGAAATCTACAAAGCGGAATTTATCCGGTCTATGTTTTGAAATTGTATACTGAAATAAAGTGGCATCTTCAAGATAAACATAAGATTTAACACATACAAGAAGGTCATAATCAAGCATATCTAATAATTGTTTTTCTTCTTCTGTTGCCTTTACTACAGTTATTTCTTTTCTTGCAAAGCTGATCTTTAATCCTAATTTCTTTTCAATATATTCATAGAGTGAGTTTTCTGCATCCTGATAGCTTAATCCTTCTACAATACTCTTATTAAGATAATCTTCATCTAGAATGATCTTCTCTCCCTCTATTTGTCTTATTCTTTTGACATGATATACAAGACCATCTTTTACATAGAGTGCTTTTTGTATCTCTTCATCAGGCTTTTCTTCACTAAAAAGTGTCACTATCGTTTTAACTTCACCATGAAGAGTCTTCTTTAGTTCTTTAAAACTTGTCACTCCTGATACAGGAAATGCGATACGATTAATATCTAATACAACAGATCCTTTTCCTTTATTCTTTTGGATATATCCATCATTCAGCAAAAGATTCAAAGCCTTTCGTACAGTATCTCTTGATGCATCATATATTTTCATAAGTTCACTTTCACTTGGTAAAAGTGTATGGGGTTTGATATCTCCTCTCTTGATTTTCTCAAGCAGGTCCTGATATATTTTCTGATATTTAGTCATAATATACCTCCTGTCTTTAGTATACATTTAAATACTTATATAAGCAAGAAACGTACATACAAGCAAAAAGACTTCCGAGGAAATCTTAGTCTGGATATACTAAATGTTCTTCTGTAATATTCTTAAGAGTGTTATCTAAGAATCTTTTAGCAACAATTTTAGTAAGAGGTAAGTTCATATCAAGATAGTTACCACAATCTCTTGCTGCAGCACCTGGAACATCACCTTCAAATTCAGCCATGAAAGTAAACATTTCAGTCACTAATCCTACAACATCCTTAGATTCTAAATCTCCTGCAAGAATCATATAGAATCCTGTACGACATCCCATAGGACCAAAGTAAATAACTTTTTCAGCCCATTCCTTATGATTTCTTAAGAAAGTGGCACCTAAATGTTCCATTGTATGGATTTCAGCTGTATTAATAACAGGTTCTCTGTTAGGAGCTGTCATACGAATATCAAAAGTAGTGATAACTTCTTCTCCTACCTTATCTTTTCTAGATACATAAATACCTGGTAATAAAGTTAAATGATTCACTGTAAAGCTTGCGATTTTGTTCATGTTAGTTCTTTTCCTTTCTATCTATTTATATAACATTTATATACAATATTAACAGTTGAAGTCACTTTTTCAAGCCTTTTAATCTTAATATATCAATTCTCTTATCAAGTGCAATTCTTGCTTCAGAAATACTTATTGCAGGTTGTCCACTTAATCTTTCTTCTTCCGATTCCAATACACTTGCACGTAATTCTAATAATTGTTTATCTCTTTCTAGTTCAGCTTCTTCAACAAACATCTTATGATCATCCTTTCTATTTCTTATTCTTTCTTTTCTTACGATAATTCTCTATTGTCCCAAAGTTATTGAAGATATCTTCCATCATCATTTCATATACATCATGCGTGATTTCACAATCATTCACTGCACGATGTGCATGAGAATAATCAATATGATAATAATCTGCAAGATCCTTGAGTCTATAGCGTTTCAAATCTTCATGCAATAGTTTTCTTGCAATCTTCAGTGTATCGATATAATCATTTTGAAAAAGGACTCCATAATCTCTTAGAAGTGCATCATAAATAAAACGAATATCAAAGCGGACATTATGCCCAATGATTACATCATTTCCTATGAACTTAATATACTCTTTAAGGACATCTTTTTCTCCTCTCGCATCATGTAACATATGATTTGAAATACCAGTGAGATTCTCAATAAAATCACTTACATAGATAGTTTTATCCTTATCTAGTAAGTCTACAGGTAATTGATCTCTTAACGGGTTAATGAGTTCATTAAAACGTGCCACCTCTTTGTGATTGACATACTTAATAGCTGCGACTTCTATAAGTCTTTCTGTTTCAGGATTCAATCCTGTTGCTTCTATATCTACTACAATATAAGTATCTGGATATTCTATTTTACTCTTACCTATCTCTCTCATAAAACCTCCAAAAAAGCCACATGAAGTGGCTTTTATTTCTTAGGATGTGGTCCTGCTTTTCTAATATTTTCTGGCATATGTGGATACTTAGTATTAAAGTTTGCTTCAAACATCATAGCAAGTTCATTAGCCATATCTTCATATGCTTCCTTGTTAGCCCATGTATCCTTAGGGTTTAATACATATTCTGGTACACCAGGACATGATTGAGGGACATGAAGATTAAAGCGTGAATCATAATAATAGATGACATTATCTAATGATCCATTGACTGCTGCAGTGACCATCGCACGTGTATATGATAGTTTCATACGTGAACCAATACCATAAGGTCCACCATTCCATCCAGTGTTCACTAAATAAACCTTAGTACCATAGGCTTCTAGACGTGAACCAAGTAACTGTGCATAAATACTTGGCTCTAGAGGCATGAATGGTTCTCCAAATAGTGTAGAGAATGTAGGCTGTGGTTCGCTGATGCCTCTTTCTGTACCTGCAACTTTAGATGTAAATCCAGTAACGAATTGATACATTGCAGCATCATGATCAAGTCTAGAGATTGGTGGTAATACACCAAAGGCATCTGCAGTTAAGAAGATTACAACTTTAGGCACCCCACCTACTCCTGGAATCTGAGCATTTTGAATATATTCAATAGGATAGCCGACACGTGTATTTTCTGTAAGTGTACCATCATCATAATCTGGCTGTCTAGTTTTTGCATCTACAACTACATTTTCTAGTTCTGAACCAAAACGGATGGCACGATAGATATCTGGTTCTCCTGTAGGAGATAAATTAATTGTCTTTGCATAACACCCACCTTCAAAGTTGAAGATTCCTTCTTCACTCCATCCATGTTCATCATCCCCAATCAACATTCTATTAGGATCTGTAGAAAGTGTTGTTTTACCTGTACCTGATAAGCCAAAGAAGATAGCTGTTTCTCCTGTATCAGGATCCATGTTTGCTGAACAATGCATAGGGAGAATGTTTTCTTGTAAAGGCATGCAATAGTTCATGATTGTGAATACTGATTTCTTAATTTCTCCTGAATATTGTGAACCTACAATAATAACTGTATGTTCTGTAAAGTTAATGATGATAGCTGCTTCTGAGTTAGTATGATCCACTTCAGAAACACAATGGAATCCTGGTGCAACGAGAATTGTATAATCTGTTAAACCAAAATTATCTAATTCTTCTTTTGTAGGCCTAATCAATAATTGATGGATAAAAAGGTTCTGACATGCGAGTTCATTGATGACAGTGAATTTACGACGGTATTTCTTGTCAGCTCCAGCAAAGCCTTTAAATACGAATAATTCTTTGTCACTCATATAGTTAAGTACTTTTTCTTTTAATGCATTGTAGTTTTCTACACTCATGGCTACATTGACATCACCCCAGGCAATCTGTTCATGTACCTCTGGTGTATCTACAATAAATTTATCATGTGGTGAACGACCAGTATATTTTCCTGTTTTTACAACTAATGCACCCTGGTCAGTTAATAATCCTTCTTTACGCTTTAAAGCATATTCTACTAATTTAGCAGGACATAAATTATAATGTGCTTTACCTGTATAGTTTTTAATTCCTGCATATTCGAGTGTCTTTTCCATAAAGTAACCCCTTTCATTTTGTCTGTATAACACATTATAGCATAAAATTATCTTTTTAACATACTCTATTTCCTAACAATTATTGTGATTTGCGTAAATTTTGTATTTATTTTTTTGAAATGGTTGAAATATTCACCAAAAATAAGTGTTTACGGTATAATGAAGATACACAATCTTAACAGAAACGTAATCTATTTTTGATTTATGTTAAGAAATACTAGCTTATAATAGGTTTCAGGAGGTTTTTATATGCCAGCAGGTTATACACATTATGTTTTTGGTGAACAGGTTTTAAGTCAGCTTGATGAAAACATCAAGAAAAGGATCATGCCCTACATTGATTTATATCATATAGGGATTCATGGTCCAGATATTCTTTTTTATTATGATGTCTATAAGAAGAATCCTGTAAAATCATTAGGGTTTGGAATGCATCAGCTTCCTGCCACAGATTTCTTTAAACATGCAAAAGAACTCATTAGACAGGATGCCACAGATGCAACACTCGCTTATACTATTGGATTTATTACTCACTTTACATTAGATAGTTCTTTACATCCTGAAATTGGTGTATTAGAGAATACTTTATCTATGACCCATAGCTTACTAGAATCAGAACTAGATAGAGAATTACTTGTAAGAGTAGGAAAAGATCCTTTGACTGCCAATTTAACAACTCATATTCATCCTGATTATACCAATGCACAGGTGATTGCACCATTCTTTGATTTAAAAGCAGAAGAAGTAGATAAAGCATTACATGATCTACTATTTATCTTAAAGTGGCTTGTAGCTCCTAGTAAATTGAAGAGAAGCTTTGTCTTAAGCGTAATGAAGTTAGGTGGTATGTATGAAGAATATAAAGGATTACTTATTAACTATGAAAAAGATGAACATGCTGCCAATGATATCAATCGTTTAATAGAAATGAAAGATGAAGCAGTGCCTTTAGCCGTATCACTCATTAATGAGTATGTTGACCATCTTGATGATGATTACTTAAATGAAAGGTTTAATAGAAACTATGAATAAACTAACTAAACTAGAAAAATACTGGATCTTGTATGATGTCGGTAATAGCGCCTTTATCCTACTTGTTGCTACTATAGTTCCGATTTACTTTAACTATCTTGCGTCTCTCGCAAAGATCAGTGAGGTTAACTATTTAGCTTATTGGGGTTATGCATCTTCTTTCACAACTCTTATTGTCGCTATTATTGGACCAGTACTTGGTTCTATTGTGGATACAAAAGGATACAAGAAACCAATCTTTACTATTAGTATGATCATAGGTGTAATGGGCTTAGCCTGTTTTTCAGTTTCTAAGTCTTGGATTATATTCTTAGGTGTATTCGTTATTGCGAAGATTGGTTATAATGCAAGTCTGATTTTCTATGATTCCATGCTTCTAGATATTACAGATGCCAAGCGTATGGACTATGTTTCATCTCAAGGATATGCATGGGGTTATATTGGAAGCTGTGTGCCTTTTGTAATCAGCTTAGTGATTGTCTTATTCTATGAAAAGATGGCTATTCCATTTAACGGTGCTATGACAATCGCCTTCTTAATCAATGCATTATGGTGGCTGGGTATGACATTACCACTCTTAAAGAACTATAAACAGGTAAATTTCGTAGAGAAACAGGAACATCCTATTCGTGAAAGTTTTAAACGTTTAGGACATACTCTTTCTACTTTAAATGAAGATAAGAAAGTATTCTTCTATTTGATTTCTTTCTTCTTCTATATCGATGGTGTTTATACAATCATTGAAATGGCCACTGCCTATGGCAGTGCCCTTGGACTTAATACAAATGGATTATTGATTGCCTTATTAGTGACTCAGATTGTTGCTTTCCCATTTGCGCTCATCTTTGGACGTTTATCTAAGAAATACCCTACAGATAAACTTATTAAAGTATGTATTATTGCCTATACTGGTATTGCCTTATTTGCGATTCAGTTAGATAAACAATGGGAATTCTGGATCTTAGCTATTTTTGTAGGTATGTTCCAGGGAGCTATCCAAGCTTTATCCCGTTCTTATTTTGCGAAAATTATTCCACCTCAGAAATCAGGTGAATACTTTGGTTTATTTGATATCTGTGGTAAAGGAGCATCTTTCATGGGTACAACTCTTGTAGGACTTATTTCACAACTTACAGGACATATGAACTATGGCGTAGCAGTTATTTCAGTGATGTTTGTGATTGGATTCTACTTCTTCCAGAAAGCGGCAAAATTATAAGAGGCATCCGCCTCTTTTATTTTGCCTGGAATTGTTTTCTATAGTCTGCAGGAAAACCACCAAAATAAGCATTAAACTTCTTATAGAAGTAGTTTAAATTAGAAAAACCACTCTCCTGTGCAATAAGATAAATAGGTTTATCAGTATTGATAAGTTCCTTTCCTACTGCTTCCATACGATAATAGTTTACTAACTTCTTAAAGGTATAGCCTGTTGCTTTTTGAATGGCACGTGAGAGATAATCAGGATTATAGCCGAACTTCTCTGCTGTTTCCATAAGAGTACAATCCTGATAATGTTGTACTATGTATTGAATGATTTCTGTCACGTAGCTCTTATTATTTTCTTTAAATTGTTGTTCCATATTCATCTGATATCTTTGTGCCATTTTTATAAACAGAAGAGAAAAATAGGAATCAAGAATAGAGATTGCAAACAAAGAAGGATCTAAATACTCGCATAAAATCATTTCTATAAGCTGCACTACATAATCATGATCATCTTCTCTATTATTAAAAATAATATAATCATTGTGCTGTGCTTTTTGATCTATAATATTTGTCAGGAAAGTCACAATCGGGTTTACCGAAGAAAATTTACTAATAAATGAGTCACTAAAATAAGAGCGATTCATTTGAAAGTTGAAGATAATATCATTTTCTGTAGGCATTAAGACTGTATGCTTTGAATTAACATCTAAAAGAATCATATCCCCTGTATGAAGTATCACTTCTTTATCATTTACAATTGCATAACAATGTCCAGAATAGACATATTTCATTTCTACATAGCTTCTTGTATGTAGTGGCACAAATGAATATCTTGTCTGTTTTGAACAATAAATCGGAAAAGCAAGAACTTCATCTGTAATTATCTGCCCATCATAAAATAAAGTATGTTTTTCTTTTGTGGTTTGATATCTATCAATTGTGAATTGAACTATTTTTTCATCGTCTTTATTAATATGCTTTTCAATGTAGTCATCTGAATGATTCGGGTGACTTTTATAATATTGTTCTTTTTTGGTTAGTGGAGTAATCCTACTTCTTAATTCTTCTATTTTCATTATTATCACCTATTCTAACTATAACATCGGTTTTTGACAGTCTGCAAGTGTGTTTATGATATTTTAATCGCTTTCATAAAACATTATGATAAGCATGTAAGTTAACTTAACAAATATCAATTTTGGAGGAAAATACAAATGGCAAAGGATTATACTTCTTTAGCTAAAAAGATTGTAGAAAATGTCGGTGGAGAAAATAATGTGATCTCACTTGTACATTGTGCAACAAGATTAAGATTTAAGCTTATTGATGAAAACAAAGTTAATATGGATGTTTTAAAACAGACTGAAGGTGTTATTACTGTAATGAAAGCAGGAGGACAGGTTCAGGTTGTTATTGGAAATAAGGTAGATACTGTCTATGATGCAGTACTTAGCTGTACAAATATTAATGCTGGTAACAGCGAAGAAATGGAAGACACAGGAAACAAAAACCTTCTTAATACTCTATTAGAGACAATTTCTGGTATCTTCTCACCAATGCTTGGTGTTATGTGTGGTGCCGGTATGTTGAAGGCATTACTTATTCTATGCACTACATTGAATATACTAACTGCTGATATGGGAACATACAAAATTCTTTATGCAGCTGCAGATAGTGTATTTAATTTTATGCCAATTATCTTAGGTTATACAGCTGCAAAGAAGTTTAAATGTAATCCATTTATTGCGATGTCTATTGCAATGTCACTTCTTTATCCAACTATGACTGACGCATACTCAGAAGGTACGAAATTGACATTCCTTACAATACCAGTGACTCTTGTAAGCTATGCTTCTTCTGTCATGCCAATCATTATTTCTGTATATGTTCAAAGCAAATTAGAAAAGCTATTAAAGAAGATTATTCCAGAAGTATGTAAGTTATTCTTAACTCCATTATTAGAACTTTCCATTATGGTACCAGCTACATTCTTAGTTATCGGTCCATTCATGGATAAGTTTGGTAAATTACTTGCATCAGGGTATACAGCTATTATGAGTTTCAACCCTATTATTGCTGGAGGATTTGTTGGCTTGATCTGGCCTGCAGCCGTTATCTTTGGACTTCATTGGGGCTTTGTACCTATCGTTATGAATAATATCGCCACTTATGGTAGAGACACATTATTCGTTATTACTGGACCTAATAACATGGCTCAGGCTGGTGCAGCACTTGGCGTATTCTTAAAAACTAAAGATAAGAAATTAAAAGAATTATCAGGTTCTGCGGCATTCTCTGCAGTTCTTGCAGGTATTACTGAACCTGCCATTTATGGTGTTACACTACCTTACAAGAGACCATTTGCGATTGCTGCTGTATTTTCATCTATTGCCGGTATGATTGTCGCTGCTGCTGGTACTAGCTGCCCTACTTTACTTGGTACTTCTATTTTAAGTCTTCCTGGCTATATTGGTCCTGGTTTTGTAGGTTTTGTGATTGCTTGTGCGATTGCTTATTTCGGTTCAGCTATTTGTACTTATTTATTTGGTTTTAATGATTCTATGCTTCCACAAAACAAAGTTGAAACAAAAGAAGAAACTACTTTAAAAGATGAAACAATCAGTTCTCCTGCTACTGGTGAGATGATTGCCTTAGAAGATGTGAATGATCCTATCTTTTCTTCAAAAGCGATGGGTGAAGGTGTTGCTTTTAAATTAACAGATGGTTATATCTACTCTCCTGTTGATGGTGAAGTCATTATGGCTGCCAAGACTGGCCATGCAGTTGGATTAAAGTCTAATAACGGCGCTGAAATACTTATTCATATTGGTATGGATACTGTTAATATGAATGGTGAAGGATTTAATGTCTTAGTTAAAGAAGGACAGAAAGTGAGTGTTGGTGATTTACTTGTTGAAGCTGATCTAGAAGCTATCGAGAAAGCTGGTTATGATAATGTAACTCCTGTCATTATTACTAATACTACTGAATATAAAGAAATTGTTCCTGCATCTTATGGTGCTAAGACTGCAAAAGAAGAAATCATTGAAGTAAGAGCTGGTAAATAATTATGTTAAACCTTATTAGAACAATCATCACTCAGGATGCTGAAGTAGATGATCAGAACTCATTAAGACATATTCTACTTTATGCTAATGATATAGAAATACAGGGTATCGTACAGACATCATCCATCTTTCATTGGAAAGGACAACCAGGAAAGACTGGACCAAGTGATAAGGCTGATTATGATCAGCCTTATCGCTGGACTGGCATAAAATGGATGCAGGACGTAATGGATGATTATGCTGTAGACTATAAACATCTTGTGACTCATGATGCCAAATACCCTTCTCCTGATCATTTAAGAAGTCTTATCAAAATCGGGAATATTGGATATCCAGGAGAAATGGATGCTTCTACACCAGGCTCAGAATTAATTAGAGAAAAAATATTAGATGATGATCCTAGACCACTTTATATTCAAGTTTGGGGTGGTACTAATACAATCGCCCGTGCTCTTTATGATATAGAGCAGGAATATAAAGATGATGAAAACTGGTTATCAATCAAAGAAAAAACAGAAAAGAAAGTTGTTTTAACTGCCTGTGGTGAACAGGATAATACGTATCAGAACTATATTTCAGAAGTTTATCCAAACATTCAGTTTGTGAAATGTGTGATGATGAATAGTTATGGATACGGCTGGAATAATATGCCTGAAGGAAGCAGTAAAGAGACTCTTAGAGCTGATTTCATGAAAAAACATATTCTTAATAAGGGTTCTTTAATGAGTGGTTATGCTACCTGGGCTGATGATAAGTATTATGAAGGTGAAGAAAATAGATCACAATTTGGTTCAAACAAGAACCTTCTTGTTGACTGGTGGGGAAAGAAATATGGTATGGGTACACATATTCCTTATGATTTCTTATCTGAAGGTGATTCCCCTACTTTCTTCTGTTTACTGCCATGGGGGTTAAGATGTCTTGAAGATTTCTCATATGGAGGATTGTCTGGAAGATATATAAAAGATAATACTAAGAAAAATTCTAAGGGTATTATTTTAAATTACTGGAATCCTGTAGAAGACCTCTATAATGATAAACATACAGAATCTATGTGGTATTATGTTTCTTCTATTCAAAGAGATCTTGCAGCAAGAGCCTCTTGGTGTATCACTGATGATAAAGAAGAAGCGCCAGTACTATCTATCCAGGAATCTCTTGACATCAAAGCTGATAAAGGTACAACTGTAGAGCTTCATATAACTAAAGATGAACATGTGCTCTATAAAACAAAGTATTATCAAGAGGCTTCTAGTTATAAAGGAAATGTTTCTGTTAGTTTAGATGATTCTATCAAGATTGATATACCTGAAGATGTTGAATCAGGTGATATTCTACATATTCTCGTTGAAGCATCAAACGATTATAAACATCGACTTTCTAGATTTAAACAAATCATTATTAAAATCAATTAAAAAGTGAGCTGTAACATATGCGTTACAGCTCATTTTTTAGTCTATTCTTTCAAATACCATTGTTGCCTGAATCTTATCTCCTCCAAGGAATCCTTTTGATCCAGAAGATGAAGTAGAAATAGTATGTAAATTGTATCCCTTTTCAGCCTGCTTATTGATTTCAGCCTGTAGATTCGTCAAACTCTTTGTACCAGAGCCTGTACCTAGAAACTTTTCAGTAAGTACCACCTGCAATACAACATACTTATCTCTATTATCATGTGAAGCTTTACCTGCAACATCATCCCACATAAGAATACCTCCCTTCTATATTTCTATTATAGTAGAAATAATTCTTAGATGCGTTGAGCAAGCCTTTGACAACGCCTTATTTAAGGCGTTTATTTGATATTTTTATATTTTGTGACTTTAATAGATTCAGTAAATGATCATAATTATCCGATAAAGCATCTATCTTAATCAATTTCTTTCCCATCTTATCATACAAGATCATTGCATCCTTCTTATCAATGATTACTTGTCCAATATCAGTGATACATAATACCTTCTTAATACGAAATATTCTATGTATCTCTAATTGCGAACCATCTACTTTTACACCCCATTTAGATGCCCAGGCCACACCATATAAGCCAATAGCCCCAAAGATAGAAGAAACATACAGATGTCCCATTTCTACTGTTTCATTACCTTTCAAATAAAAATAACTAAATACAAGGAACATAATCAATCCTAGAATGAACTGTGACATACAGGCATACTTCAACACTGCTGGTGCTTTGACTTTATAATGTGTAGTACTTATGTTCTCATCAGTCGTTTTACTAGAAGATAAATAAGATATCACTTCACCGATAAGACCTAGCACAATCGCAATAATTATATATCTAATTATAGTTTCTATCATATCTGCACACCTCTTATACATAAATTATATTGTATCCATTAATATACTACAAGACACAAAAGAATCCCCTAGGATCTCCTAGAGGATTCTTATTAACCCCAGACTTCTTCTGCGATTTCTTTTACAAGTTTTAATTTAGCCCATTGTTCTTCTTCTGTTAGTTTATTACCAATCTCACAAGATGCAAAACCACATTGTGGGCTCAAAGATAAACGTTCAAGAGGAATATACTTGCTTGCTTCCTTAATTCTCTGAATAACTTTTTCTTTATCTTCTAATTCTGGACGTTTAGTAGTGATTAATCCTAAGACAACCTTCTTATCACCAGATACTTTTGCAAGAGGCTTGAATCCTCCTGATCTTTCATCATCATATTCTAAGTAGTATGCATTCACATTCTCTTCACCAAATAATAGATCAGCAACACCATCATAAGCACCTGAACTAAAGAATGTAGAATGATAATTACCACGACATACATGTGTATTAATTTCTAAATCTTTTGGACTTTGTGCAACTACTTCATTATTAAGTTCTAATAATTTCTTTTTGTACTCTTCTAATGCAGTACCTTTACGTCCTGTAAGACCACGTGCAAGCTGTGGATTGACCATACCACCCCATACACAATCATCAAACTGCAATACACGGCATCCTGCATCATAGATTTCATGGACAAACTCAATATAAGCCTTAACTACATCAGAGGCAAAAGCCTCTTCATTTTCATAAATGCTTAATGTATTTCTAAGTAACTGTGCTCCCGTAAAGTAAGCATAGAACTGTCCTGGTGAAGGAATAGTCTGTTTGGCTAATGTATTTTCATCCTCAAACTGTTTTACAAATTTGAAATGATCTACGAAAGGATGATGATCACAACTGATTTTTCCTGTGACATAAGTATCATCAATCATTGCTGCTTCACCATCAAATGTCGTATTACCTTCTATTGTCTTTTTGTGTTCTACACCATTAAATCCCCACATAAAGTCTAAATGCCATGTAGAACGTCTAAATTCACCATCAGTAATTGTATGATAACCTAATTCTTTAATCTTAGTAATAAGTTCTGTAATACATTCATCTTCTACTTTTTTTAATTCTTCTGCATTAATTGTATTATTTTCAAAATCTCTTCTTGCCTTCTTAAGTCTTTCAGGTCTTAAGAAACTACCTACATAAACATATCTATTCATTTTAATTGTCTGCCACTCTAAATGTGATTAAATATACTCACATC